>Ga0247782_1000273_pt1 | contig 52531 bp, 43 predicted proteins | sample UWRJL019104C5_FD_179928 | JGI IMG/M metagenome (GOLD analysis project Ga0247782, IMG submission 179928) | Plant litter microbial communities from Arlington Agricultural Research Station in Wisconsin, United States - UWRJ-L019-104C-5 | ecosystem: Environmental > Terrestrial > Plant litter >...
ATAAAATTAAAAAAAAAAAAAAAAAGGAAGTAGGAGGCTGGTGAATGCCACATACATGAAGAGGTGTGATGCCTTCGCCGTCCGTGTAAGTAGCATCATACTCGCTAGACTCGAACAGCTTCTCCATGCCCGCGATGTCGCCGACTCGAGCGAGGTGCATAACATCGGGCTGGGCGGAGGGCGCATCATTTCCCGGAAGGTCACCCATTTCCATATCTTGCGAATTGAGCTTTGGCGTGGCCGCACTGCCCTTTGCAGCGGGCTGCGCCGGAGGACCGGCAGATGTGCCGTTGGGCAAGCCACTTTGTGACATGGGCTTCTAACGGTCGCGTGTGTACGTGGGTATTCGAAAGAGAACCGATAGGCGTAAGAAGGAGCAGCAAAGATGAAGACGTAACAGAATCGTGATTATAAGTAGTCGTCAATGGGCATAATCGATTTGATCTAAGGGTTCAAACTCGTCGTGATGCTAATCTTAAGCTTCGAATTGGGCTGACAGCAAGCAAAAGGAATGGTTGGCTATCGTATTATAAAACAGAAACAATGGCAAGGCAGGTTCTGGGATCTCCCTTCTTGTACACTATAAGCTGGTGAAATGTGAAATCTGACCGACTTTCTGTAGCTCTGTTGATGAGCACGTGGAAAATAATAAAGTTTGTTGGATCTAATTAGTACAACGTGAACTGCTGAGAACTTGAAATAGGGAGGTAGAAGAAAGTGAGTCGTAAGCTGAAAAAGGGATTCGATGAACAGGACCCCCGAACGCTGCTTAAGGATTCTTTCTCTCTTGAAAGTGATGGTAGAAATTATTAAGGCACACTGGAAGGCTCGGCTGGGCGTCACCACCTCCTGCAGACAGGTGGGCTGCAGTACAACGCCGTCTAATACCGTTTAAGACGAGTACTTGTAGTCCTAGGTACACACGCAATACGTTAGCACGCTGAGCCACTGTTGAAGCTGAACGTAGCTGCACAGCCACTATGAGTAAATTCCATCTGGTTGGTCCACGGAGTGGGAATTCAGAATGCAATTGTTTCTAGGATCCCTGTAGTGTGGAGCTCCGCTAAATTGCTTGCTCAAGTTTCTCCATGAAATACTTGAGCAGTACTTTTCAACCCTACTTCATAGCAAGATTCGAGTAAGTCCTCAAAAAGTACTGGTACAGCTCAGCCCTGTACTTTCTCCAGAAGTACCTAGCCCCAACAGAGTTCAAGTAACACCAAGCAACACGAATGGGTTACAGGTCACGGCGTCGGTAACGGTTCAACTAGTATCAAATCATTCATTATCGATCGTGCCACAAAGAAGAAAGCGAAGCGCAGAATACCAATAGCGCTGTTAGGAATCGAACCCAACTCCACACTTATACTAACTTCTCTGGCAGACTGTCACAGCCACTGCCACTTCAATTCCCACCACGTCACTGAGATCAACCTACTGTGCGCACCACCACATATACTAGGTATACTGCGATTAAACTAGTACGCCCTCAACGATACGCCGAACATGCCATGCTCCGAATACGGATACGTTCCTAAGAATTGATAGTTTCTTTCAGATGAAACTGACCACAATTCGCAATTACGAATCTTCACATATTGATAACCTGGGGTTAAGTCAATAAATTCAACTCGACCCAAACCCCCCCCTCCTCCTCCTCCGCTCGCACCACCTCATCCACGGAGCAGGTGAAAACACAAAAGGAAAAACGAATATGGCGCCCTCACCACCCGCCTCGACATCGCCAACAGAGCAGATAAAAAACTTCCTCGAATACATCCTCACGCCCTCGGCCCCCGTCATCACCGTCGGTCTCCTAATCGTCTTTCTGGTGCCCTTACTCCTTCATTTTTGGATAACGCGCAAGACGCCCTATACCTCCTTGCCGACAATCTTGCTCGCGGGTCCGTCGGGCGGGGGCAAGACCTCATTACTCACACTGCTTGAACGCGGCGACAAGGCAGTAGAGACGCATACTTCGCAGGTGGCACAGGCGGTCGAGCTCACGGTGTCGAGCGACGAGGGCGCGTCGACGTATCGCGAGGCCGCGAAGGAAGATGCGCCGGGCTCGCATAAGAAGTTCCATCTTGTCGATACTCCCGGGCACGGGAAGTTGAGGGGCATCGCTTTGTCGCAGTTACAGTCGAGCAAAAAGAACAAAAACAACAGTAGTAGTAGTAGTCAGTCACAAATAGGAGACCCCTCCCAGCTCCGCGGGGCAGTCTTCGTCCTAGACGCGGCAACCCTCGACGAATCCCTCTCGGACAGCGCGACATACCTCTACGAAGTCCTCCTATCCCTCCAGAAGCGCGCGGGTTCCAGCCGCACGTCCCGGTCACCGAAGGCCGTGGACGTGCTGATCGCGGCGAATAAGATGGACTTGTTCACCGCCCTACCCGCATCCCTGGTGCGGAGTAACTTGGAAGCGGAGCTGGGTCGCATACGGCAGTCGCGTAGTAAAGGACTGCTTGATTCGGGCGTCGGCGCCGATGACGATGTCGTTGGTGGTGGTAGTGGTGCTGGGGAAGAGGATAATTGGCTGGGTGAATACGGGTCGGAGAAGTTCACTTTTGCCCAGTTGAGAGAATTCGATATCGAGGTTGAGGTCCTGGGTGGAAGTGTGCTAGAGGGTAAGGTGGACAAGTGGTGGGGTTGGATCGCCGGTCGGATTTGATTTGATTTGACTTTGCGTGAAAGCTGAGATTGAAGATATGAGGGTCTGAGCGAGCCGAGCTGAATGACAGCTGAGCAGAAAAAGCCCCTTACTAGCAAGACGATAATTATACCTACCTAATGAAGAGAGCTGAAGCAACTCTATCTAATGCCATAACCAAACCTGAGCCAACCAGACTCTCTTACCGGGCCAGTTCGAGATTCACATGTTTTCGTTTTGAAACGTTTACAACACAGCACAACATAAGTAAAGTCTGGGACATACTCCTTATCTACATGCACCAGTCAAGAAGATTGAAATATCGATGTTCGTAGTTCATTCAAATTTAATCTACTATAACTCCAATCTCTACAATACAGAGGTTGAGCCTGTATTTCTATATCCCTATATCCATCCATCCCATCCATCCCTGTGCATGAATAAAGTCGCCTAGAACCGCGAGTTGATGCCGCTAGAGCTACCAAGTCAATCATCAATGAAGAATATTTCTAACCACATGCATTGGTCCCCAATCCATAGTCAATACCGCAACGCCAGACGAAAATTTATGCAGGACAAAAACAAGAAAAATGGCATCGTCAGAAACAACATGACCCAATGCAACGTAGTATAATTACGCACCCCCGCCGATTACGCTTCATGTTTTATGTTTCATCCCTAGGCCTTGACCTGCTTAACCATCCAAGTAAGCAGATCAACCTTGGTAACAATAGCAACGGGCTTGCTAAGGGCCTTCCCCTCATCCTTCGCATCATCACTCGGCTCCGTGACAACAGCGGCGCTGTTCCACTCGAAGAAATTGCCGAGTTCAGTCAGGGGAGTATCGAGAGTAATCTCGACGAATTTTCTTCTCTTGGTGCCCTTCTTCTTGCCCTCGCGGGGATCTGTCACTACTTCGTCAAGCTTGCTGAAGTCGAACATGATGTCGCTGACGGGGCTCTGGCCCGTAGCGCGACCGCGCGAAATGTAGCTTAGCAAGTTGCCCAGCGTCACGAGACCGACGAGCTTGCCGCCCGGCCCGGAGAGAACAGGGAGCTGGTCAAAGCCGCGGTCCCGCATCGTCTCGATGGCCTCGGCACACGAGCTGCTCGACAGCACGGAGGTCACAGGCTTCAGGCGCAGAGAGCGGATCGTGGCGCCCGCGTAGGGATCCTCTGCCTTCTTGGCGGAGTGAACGTCGCCGTTGGCCTGGCCGTCCTCCGCGGCGGCCGACTTCGCTGCGGCATCTGCGGGCAGCAGGAGATCGTTGGCAGAGAGCCAATCGTCGTCAGCGAACTTGGTTAGATAGCTGCGGATGCTGTCGGGTAGTACGACGACGACGACATCGTCCTTGCCGAGCCCCAGGTCCTTGACTGCCTTTACCATGGCGTCCATGGCGCTGCCAGAGCTACCGCCCACTAGCAAGCCCTCTTCCGCAATAAGTCTCCTGGCGAACTGGAAAGACTCCTTGTCGTCAGTCTTGTACCACTTATCCACCTTTGACTGGTCCAAGACATCGGGTATGAAATCGTAGCCGATGCCCTCTACTTTGTAGGGCTCATCACGGTGCTCCTCGTTTAGTGACTCGGGTAGCGCTAGGATACTACCCTGGGGATCGGCAGCTATGATCTTGATGTCCTTATTGTGCTTGCGCAAACCATTGGCCAAACCCGTGATTGTACCGCCCGTTCCGGCGCCGGCGACAATAGCAGTGATCTTGCCACCTGTCTGTTCCCAGATCTCCTCGGCCGTGCCAAACTCGTGGGCGAACGGATTATTCTGGTTCGAATACTGGTCAAGGATGTGAGCATTGGGAATTTCCTTGACAAGACGTCTAGCGACTCCGATATGGCTTTCGGGAGCATCCCAGGCAGCCTGGGTGGGTGTACGAATGATGGTTGCCCCAAGGGCTTTTAGGACCGACACCTTCTCGGCAGACATCTTCTCGGGGAGTGTGATGATGGTCTTATAGCCCTTCACGGCGCCGACCAGGGCCAACCCAATTCCGGTGTTGCCACTCGTAGGTTCGATCAGGGTGTCACCAGGCTTGATGCGTCCTTCGCGCTCAGCAGCCTCGATCATGCGCAGAGCGATTCGGTCTTTCACGCTGCCGCCGGCGCTGAACAGCTCGACTTTCGCATAAACCTGGCATTCTATACCGAGCGACTGGGGGATCTTGTTCAGTCGCACGAGAGGTGTGTTCCCGATCAGCTCTGTCGAAGAGAGGACGGTGGCGGCACGAGGGAGGACATGAGGAGGGGCTGAAGATTGCGAATCTGAGGCAGCAACGGTGCCATTTGCGGAAGCCATCGCTTCGTTGTTATTTTGGAAGTGTACGAATTTCGGCGTAGTAGGAATGAGAACAGAATATTGAACCGGGGAAGAGGGAAAGAGGCTCAAAGTCTTAATTAAAGGTGAAGCTGTCGAAGGTGGGAAGGTTTGCCATACGAAGTGGAAGTGGGATGGGTCCATCCACTTAGCGTCTTATGGCGCAAAACACCGTAGAAATAGCATCGAAGAGAAAAAAAAGTGAAATACCCCGCCAAAAGCCGCCAATATGCGAAGCGGTACATGCCAAAAGGGGTAATTCAGCATTAGTGCATTCCCGCCCGCCGAAAATTCTAACCTTCCTTGAACAACAGTCAGCCAATGATCACATGAGCTACCTTAGACACATGCACTCTTCTACCCGTGAAATATACCGACATGTTCACATCCAATAGATGGCAGAGATCTATATTACTTCTATCGAGTGAGGATAGAGGTGGCGTCTACCTGCGTATTTGATGTATGTATACGTTATGTGCCTTGAAGATGGCGAGTGAGATTGTCTTATAATCTGAGAGTGCGTGGGACTGCAAGACAGCAAAACTGATTTATGACTACAACCCTACCTGGAAGCAATTCGAGCAAGTAGTCGGCCAATAGTACTCACAGAGACGGACCAACCAGAGTTGCATCCGGGAGGTCAAGTATAAATTTCACTAGGAGGGCGCAAAAGAACACCAGACGAAAGCAAGTATCTCATAATCTCATGCCCACTATGGTAAACCTCTAGCCGGCGGCTTGCCTTCCCCTCGAGAGATTGGGGTGAAGAGCTACCGATCCATATCATCCATCAACCACACGATGCGGACTCCTACTCCTCGCCCTCTGACCATGGTGTTCAAGACCCGAGGGCAGTTTCAGACCTCCTCCCATCTTCGACCCGGTCACAACCTTTGCATCCCCATCTCCTTTCCCTTTCCCACTATTTAAACTATCCACATCCGAATCAAAAATACTCTCCAGCTCCATCTCTTCGTCATCCCTATCGAATGACCGCCTGCCAGCACCCCTATTCCCTCTCACTTCCTCCATATGCTGGGCCGTTGTCGTGGTCGTGGCCTCATGCTGATGGAGCCTAATATTAACAAACAAGCCATAGAGCCCAAAATCATACACCAATCTACAGACACCCGCCGCCACAAACGCGACCCAGAAATGTTCGCCAGAAGCCAACAGTCCCGTGACGGACGGCCCTATCATGGCAGCGATAGTCCGGATCGTGCTCGTGACGCCCATGACCGCCGTCCTCTCTTCGGGTTTCACGACCGCGGCTATGAGGGACGTGCGGGGCGCCTGGTCCATGCTGTTCAGCGCCGCGCGGACCATGAGCAGGGCAGCCGACATCCAGAAGTAGGGTGGGAAGGGAAATACCAGCACGGCGGCCGAGGAGGGGATGTGCGTGAAAACCATCGTGTTGATGAGACCGATGCGTCGGGCTAGGGGTCCCGCGAGGGTGGCGCCTAGACCGCCCAGGAAGTAGCTGACGGATGTCACGTCACCAAGCGTGGATTTGGATGGGTGGAAGGTGATGTCCAGGTAGTAGTTTGTTAGTGAGTAGGGAACCATACCGTCGGCCAGGGAGTCGATGGCTAGTAATACCCATAACTTGTACATCGTCGATCTCGTTGACCCGGAAATCTTTGCAAGGCTCTTGAAGAGCCAGGCGAAGACTCGATTGATCCTCTTGGCTGAACGCTCCACATTCCCATTCTCTTGGGTAGTGGTGGTAGTAGTTCTTCTTGCTTCGCTTGCGTCCTGCGGGATTTGTGTATACCCCCCAGTACCTGCCTGCTGCTGCTGCAGCTCACACGCTTGAGTAAGTAGGAGGACGAGAACAAGGTTCGCCAGACCCATAACAGCGTAGATCCAGAATATCGAATGATACGACTCGGCCTCCGACCAGCCCTTCTCGATGTGGAGCCAATGAAGGATTCTCCCCGCAGCTTCGCTACCCAAAGACGAGCCGATCAGGGGGAGACTGACGTGCCACGCCAGGACATCCGATCGCATCAGGGGCGTTGTGAGTTGTGAGAGCATAGACCTAGAACACATGTAAGACAACTGCTTCCTTCATCTCTTTCCCTCTCTCACCCCTCGCCCCTCCCCTCACAGTCCATCTGTCTGTCTTCCTTCTCCTTGGGTAGGGATTACGTACTCTTCGATGCTCCTAAACGGCCCAAAGTCACCTCCGGTGGTACTTATAACACCCACAATGGCCCCAAACAAAAGTAGCCAGAAATTCTCGAAGAGGGCGAAGATTACACCACTCATAACCATGAGGAGCGAACCGCCCAACATGACCCTTCTCCTCCCGACTCGGTCCGCCACGAGGGAAAGCGTCGTCCCTAGGAAGACATCGCCGACGAGGGTGAGGGTCATAAACAGACCGATCTGTTTGTCTGAGATACCTAATGCCGAGAAGAAGATAGCTGTTCACCTCCGCAAACCCCAGAGCCCAAGTTAGGTTACCTTTGTTATGACTTTTCGAGTAACACGGAGACCAACGCTACTGTGGCAACAAGCAAGGAGACAAACAGACAAAGACAGATAAGCTAAAAGATACCAATATCACCTCAACTCACCTAAGATTAGAGAACTAGTTCCATATGCAAACATCCGACACGTCCTAGCCAGGATGATGAGGTACGCGTTCCGGCCGGTGGAATGGATAGAAGCGAGTCCGAATTCGTGGTAGAGCCAACGGACGGCGTTCCCGGCCGTCTTGACCGTCTTGGCTGACGGCGGCGACATGGCCAGAAAAGGAGTGAAGAAAAAGATGAAGAAAAAGAAAAGAAATCAAGCGACCACCGACCAAAACCAAACAAACATGTATAAACGGCGGTGGAGAGTACTATTAAACAGACTAAGCTAACCTAGCAGAAAAGACGGGCTACCTAATACGTAAGGGAAGACCGCCGGGAATTAGCGGTCGGCAAGTACGTGTTTGTGTGTGCAGGCGTGGGAACTGAAAATATTCCCGGATTTTAAATTTGGGGGGAAAAAATACGGCCGCTTTCGGTGCGGACCGGAGAATCTCATATTTCTCTCTAATTGGGTAAAACAGGACAAACTGAAGAGAACAAGACAGTGAATGGTCTAAACTGAAATTATCTCTGGTTATAAGCGACCACCCGACATACTGTGAGCTCTCCTATTAAAGAAAGCCTCAGGCTGTAGTAATGACGACGTATTCAACTACTGATTATCTGCACTAACTCCGAGTCTAGATACTACCTGTCGAGATAGGGCATTGCTTATATGTATGCTTACATGTATGCTTATACACTAAGTCCACATGCTTCCTACTAATACGCAAAATAGTCTTATATACTTATGTAATCTATAGTCTATAATAACAAAAGCAAAAACGTAAAGAACCCACGGGCTGTTGTTGACAAATAATAGCTTGTCTGTAACTACACCAACAAGCCTCCCCATACTTAACACTCATCACGGATACTTGGTGTCCGGCTTAGGCTGAAAGGCGTCCGGGTCGGGCTTGTCTTTCGTTGGGGAATAAGGAAGGAATGGATGGCGTATGTACTCGATTGGGGGGTTTGAGTCACCACGAAGCCTCATCTGTTCCCTCGCCATTTTCGCTCACGCCAACTTGACGTCTTCGAGGCCGGCGTAGTTCAATCATCAACTCACCTTGACAGTGTAAAGGGGGTAGGGGAGGGAGAATAGATCGGTATATACGTTATGGGGGGTACTGGGGTTTTTACTTCTGGCTGACTTGTATGTTCCCTGTTCCGCCTAATTACTGCATCATGTTAGCTAAAGGAGCCTATGGAATTGACCGAGCAGTATACTCCGTGGCTACTGAGAGTCGTCTAAGCCGGGAACATTAGGAGGGTTTATGTCGGTAGCTATGGAAATGGCGATGGGACTGTGGCGAAGCAGGACTTCGAAAGGGATGCGCCTAGGGATCGTCTGTGGCAGATAAATTTACTGATAAGGCATCTTCTCCGGCCAAGGCACGTCTGCCGTCAGCGAAGGCAACGTAGGGTTATGTATAATTTAAATAAAAAAACAATAATAAAACTAATCCATAAACGTATTCCAGAGATAAAGCGGTGTCCAAATATGTATCGAAGAAGAAAAAAAAAAAAATTGAAGTGGGCGAGTATCGTGCATTTGCATGCCGGCCTGTAAACAAAAGGATCCAAAGCGAGAGAGCGGAAGCAGCTCCATGAGCCGCCAAAGTGGCACCCACCGCAGCTCCGACAATCCACACAATCAAGTATAGAATAATAAGGGTATCTGTCCAACAGGCATCACCCACGGCTCCAAAAATTCAACAACACCATCACGATTCATGAATGACCGACCCCCTCTATCCGGGCCCCCCTTAGCATGTATTGCCGCAAATGTAATCATCCACAAAATTCAGCCACCGTCGCGGCGCTGGTTCCTCATCTGGCAAACAGGGACTGTATCGCCCATCCATCGATGTCGGCTGTCAGTACCCTAGAATCCCGGCTCCCCGCCTCGGTTACGGGGGCAGTAGTCCCTTAGGTTCCCTTAGATTCATTAAATAAGTCCGGGCACGGGTTGCCCTATAGCCCCTAAAGGCCGTAGTCCTTCAGTGATCCTTGAGGTGCCGAGCCGGCTGAGCTTCGACAACTATCATCCCATAACGTCGCTGAGAGATCCTGGAGTCTCACAAAGCCAGCCAGCCGGCTCGGCTCGGATGAAATAGAGAGAACATGGGTTTGCACTTGCAATCCCAAATGCCGAGTCAGCTCACATTGGGCGCACGGCTGATAGATAATTCCAGTGCGGACACACGAAGAACGTGAGGCAAGAAAAGGTATGGTAGCACGACTCTCACACAATCTTCATCTAGCCGGAATGTCCATACGATCGTCGATAGCTGTCCCGGGCTGTCTTCTTCTGGTGTAGCTTCTTCGAAATCTTGATCATGGAGTCCATGTGGTCTGTGGTATCATCCAGACTAGGGATACAGTCGAAGGCATCCGGAGCATTATAAGCCTGGAGGTAGTTTTGTAGGACCTTCTGGTGCTGGTACCATTCGTCAATCAAAGGCTGTTCAGCAGCTCGAGCGGCCGCAGCAGCTTCGGCAGCCTGAGCAGACTTGGAGGCTTGCTTGCGGCTGCTAGTGTTGGAATCTACGGAGTCCTTATTCTTCCGCTTTCGGCCCTTTGCCGACTGAGCAGAGGCCCCCTGGCCATTCGAGGCAGATCCGGTTTGGGCGGTAAGAGAGCTTCCATTGTCACTGTGGACACGTCGCATATGATCCCTTAGATTCCACTGGCGTGGGAATCCGCTTCCGGGGGTCGAACGTTCACATCCTTCATACGTGCAGAGATAGGGCTTGTCACCATGGCCATGCATAGCGTGGGCTTCACGTTCATGTCGCAACAGGCAAGCAGTGGAGGAAAACCTGGCGTTCTCACAAGCTTCGGCCTTGCATCGATATGGCTTCAGGTGGGAGTCGACGAACTTGCTATAATCGCGAAGAGGTTAGGGTATGCGATTCTGGGCTGCTGCAACGAAGGGAATCATACTCATAATTGCACTTTAGCTTCTCGGGCTTGTGGTTGCAGTTTGCTTGTCCCTCCCATGGGCAGTGGAAGAGTCCATCGGCCTTGGGGAATGCCGTCTTGTATAGTGGATGATCCCTGGCAGAAGACTCACCCTCGCCACTTGATCGGCGGGTGAAGGGAGGAGAAAGAGAAAACATATCATCTGCAAGAATATGCCCATTGATGTCATCAGTGGTCATCATGCCCATTTGATGATCGAGGCTGTTTTGTCGTTTGGGTCAGAGGCCTGTCAGTGAATTTTGGAGATGGCATCAAAACATACCTTGGCGATGTGCCTTCCAAGACTGGAGAAGAGTCATTAGTGTGTGTCGGCGACGTGCCTATAAGAGAATTGGACCATGTGTCCTCAGGAATGCCAGGCGAAGAAATCCGGGATTCCGGGCTGAGGGAGCCCCAAGATGCGCTGGGAGAATTACCTGGGACGCCCGAGTCGAACTTGACTGTGTGAGCAGGGTCAATGTGCTGGTGCGTCACACCCGACGCAAGCAGAGAAGGGGAAGAATACGAGATTCCTTCAGCAGCGCACAAGCCATCCATGGGCAAAGCGACATTCATAGCCATGGGGTAGTACATAGTGGATGATGTCACGGATTGGGCATCATCCTGAAGAAAAAGTCCATCCACAGAGGAATTACCGGCCATATCAAAATCAGACATGTGCTGGCTGTGAGATACAGAAGTGAGGATCCGAGGACGGGGTTTTTGGGACGTGGCCTTGATGGTCCTGTTCTTAGAACTCCTTGACGAACTCTGAGAGCTGATCCGTCTCATGGGTTCAGGGGCTGGCATAGCCGGCTCTGTGGCAATCCATTTGCTAGTCATGTCATCCAGGGCTTCATTCTGGTCCTGTCCTCTGGGTGTGATTTGTCCATAAAAATGGAATTCCTCCTCTCCATGGAAGTCCTGTGTACCTTCTGTTGGAGTATCCCATACTGGGGCGTTCAGGTCCGCATGTGATGTGTGTGAATAAATGAAAGGACCGCTGGTAGCAGAGAGCAAGTTTCCTTGGGAGTATGCGCTGTAGTCACTGAGGGTAAGGTTAGTTGCTGTCTCCGATTCCCCATGGCAAAATAATTAAGAAAAAGCATCCCATGCAGAAAAAGTTAACGAAAGAAAAGAAACTGCACCCGTCCGGTACAACTTTGACCTGTTGTTCATGGCATGGTTAGCTCGAGATTACAGGCATCGGGAAGGGCCACATTGCACAAACCGGGCTCGAGTGTCATTTGACTATCATTGGCGTGAAAAGAAAAACTCCAGATGGGGTTCCGGTTGGTATGAGTGGCCGTGGAATGTCAATCTCGCCTGTAGATTCGTCCTGAGGTTCCTGGTAGCAAAAACAAATAAAACAAACAAAACAATGAAGGCAAACTAAATCCATGGAAAAGGATATTCCGGATATAATGATTATAAGACGCGGGAAGATCCTGCCGAGGTCGAAGAGCAGTGGCCAGTGTCGTCAACAAGCAGAGAGCAGCGTAGCAGTTGTTGATGTGCAAAACCAGACGCCTTGCGGTCATAAAGGAAACAGAACTCCTCAAAGAATAGCGATGAATGAAATGCGATGGTCCGGCGGCACGTGACATATTCCATGGGACAAGTCTCTGAGGATACATGAGCGGCCCGTTTCTATACATCAAAATTGGGCGATATTCCTGAGTGGCTGGTCGGAAACGTTTTCACTCCAGTACCGGAACAAAGCTGAGCTGTGCCAGTGGAAACGAGGTGAAATACAAGGTGCAAAAGAACAGCGTCATGATCGAAACCCGGCCGGCGAAACGTAAATAGTGCAGAGCAGCGGATCGGTTAAATCCATGGATTCCATCCGGGGACGACAATGTCCAGGCGACTATTCCTTGGTGGACAATACCTATCGGGTCAACTTGGGACTGAAAGTTCTCTCCATGTTTGTGTTGTCGTCACCGGTGCTGATGTGTCGAGACCTACCCTGACTCAATGAGACCTAAAAAGGTCACAGTAATAATTTCTTTCTTCTGAATCCATCTGAGAGCCGGGAGGGCCAAGCAAGCAATTAAGCCGCCTCTCTACCGCGTAAGCGGCAGAGACTCAGTTCCTGAGACCTGGTGGGCTGTTTTCCTGGTAGTTGTCCTAGCAATGTTCCTCCGGGGTTGATTTCCATCTCAAGGGCTGACACAATGGGCCTAAAAACCTCCTGGTTCGATACGATAGTCCTGACAAATCCAGATAATCCGGGCATGCGGACCTGAGCACTCGCAACAGGACTGCAAATCGAGAAGAAGACACACAAAGGAAATGACATGGTTTAAATGACAGGATTCGATCAAATGCAAAAACCAAGACCCAAACTCCGGTAGAAGTGAAAAAAGCAATGCAAAATACCTCGCGGGAGTGTGGACATCGTCCAGATCTAATGAGTTGAAGGCAGACATGTTGTCTGAGCGTGAAGCAACCATGGCCATGTTCCTGTGGAATAGCAAGATGATCTCTCCTGTGGAATCCTGTGGCAAAAACAACGGATACAAATTCCTTGCGGATCAGTGGTGAGACTGGGTTCTCAAGTGCTGTTTCGGAACTGATATGACTTGTTACTCCTGTGGACTGAATATGAAATATTGTCGACCTGTGGGAGTAGCAGCAGTGGTCCTGGGATATGGGTATAGTAACAGCTCTTCTGCGCACGGCCTGAGGATAAGACCTCGAGCGTTATGGTGAAGATGCTATGCAATAGTCCGACGATGGGAGTGGTAGAGGCAGACAGCAATGATAATATGAGGTGACGGCAGGTTGGTTCAACAGCACGAACACTGTACAGAGCAGGAGGGGATTGGGTATGGTTTGAGAGTTAGTTCAGTGTTGGGCAGGAATAGGAACGAAGTTTGTTTGGTTGGGCTGAGAAATAGAAGGGAAGAAGTCATGTTGGGCACAGAGAGGGACCGCTGGGGATTTTATTGTGTGCCCACACGAGACGAAGCAGACGAGGAAGCTAGAGAAGGAGCGGGGGTCGTGCCAACGATGCCATTTGCGAGGCATGGGTCTGGCAGGGTCTGACAGGGACTAGCAGGGTTGGTCCCTGTCAACACACACTAACCGCAGTGCTGGCACCTCGTCAGCGTGCTTTGCTGGCCAGTCCTGCAAGGCCTTGCGGCTTCCTCTCTTTCCTTTCCCCTTCTCGCTGCGTCAGAAGTACCCTTTGTGTGTAGGGATAAGCTCACAGGTATGAACAACCTGCTTTTTCATGGCACTCGCTCGTCGTAATTCGCGTCAGAGGGTCGGGAGCACCCACGGATTGCCCACTTACAGGTAGGTACATAGTCGTTCTTTCCTGTTATTTTAGTTGAGTTTAAATTACTTGCTTTGGCCTTACACTCAATTGGTAACAGATGGACCTTATTTGTCGACCTCATCTGCTCTAATTTGTTGTCGCGCGTCAACTTCGACACCTTAGGAATCCACCAGCAGCCAGGACTAGACTAGCTGCCCGGAAACCCCCCCTCCCCAACTATTTTTCTTGTATTTTCCTGGCTCTTTTTGATTATCACCTCCCCGGCGAGACTCCGCTCGCTATTCCTCTCCTGGGCCGTCACTGGCCGTCACATTGGCCGGGTCGCATGTTGGATGAAGCAGGTCTGCGCTGACCCTCCTCTCCTGCACTTGCGATAGGCTCTGGCGTGCAGTGATGGAGTTAGCTGCGTTCCAGTAAGGAGGCCGTGGAGGGCGCTCGACAACCAATTATGCCCGTGATGATTCTTTATGGCTGCAGTGACAACGCATCACTGCAGTAGTAGTTTTGTAAAGTCAAGTCGACAGAAGCGCCGTTGGCCATGGACACACCTCTCCTCACGACGAAGGGCGAAGGGGAAAGGCGGAAATGAGGGCGAAATTTGGTGTCTCTTTCACCTGCACTCGCAATTGACATTCTCCTTACCACGGCTGTGATGCCGCCGGTAGTGAGTCTTGAGGCTCATTTCACACCACACATGAAGTATGTATGCTTATGTATGCTTTGCTGGCAACGTTACTGGTGGGACACGAGAACAATCTTCGATGCTATTAGTTCACGGCAAACGGTGAGAAAGGACGAGTCGGCTACTCTGCTTCTTCCTATCCAGATTTTCCGTTATTTTGCCAGCCTCCAGGTAGGCATTTCTCCCTTTGCCGGCCTTCATAGTGCCGCCCGGCTGCAGTCGCTACTGCTCTGCTGTCTCACCCTCCATTTCGGGAAATGAATGGCAAGATTTTTGCCTGCATAAAATGACGAAGTGTACAACGCATTCCGATTAACTCGGCAAAGGGAAAAAAGATACCTATCACATTCGTCGGCTAGTAAAAATCATTGTGCCGAGACTATTAGGACCCTTTCCACCTACATACGTACCTACATACATACCAGGCACTCTCATATTCTCGGCGTAAGGAGATTTGGTCTACAACATACAGCATACAACAACACACTTCAGTTTTCCCTTATCCATCGAGTTAAGCTAGCACTCGTCAAATCTCGGTAGGCTGTATCGCCCAGGACACGCATCCCATGACATGGCGATATGATCATTACCTACCTACCTATCCAGGCTGATAAGTCACTTGTCAGCACTGTTTTCTCCGAGTTGTTACGGGGCTTGGCCAGAACTCACCACAGGTACTTCCAGACATGCCCATCTCTTCTCTTCTTATTAGGTAGCTCACGTCTCGGACTCTGCACGCTTGCCGACTGGGCGCAAGGGGCTGGCATGATTTACATATTATTATATCGGGCTCTACGATCGTTTCTCGTTACCTCCCCACACTGCCTCCTCCCATATCGCCTGCACTTCTGACTCGCCATTAAAGTCATCATCCCACGCAAAGAGTCGCAGAACCGCTTTCGCGCTCTCCCAACTCCTGAGCTTCAGAAGCTGACTGACAGAGCTAATCTTCTCGAGGTATATGTCCTTGAGCATCTTTCCATGAGTGGCCTCCATAGTGGAACTGGCCTTGGCTGCATAGGCTGCACAAGCCCCGAACATGACAGTCCAGAACCAGAGTGATTGACTATACTGCCCCTTTTGCATGAGCGGCTCGGTGCGACACACGTCGGTTAGTAATTGCTCTATGAACCACTCGACCAGGAACGAGTCTACGGAATCTTCGCGTAGGATAATGTAGAGGTAGAAGTAGCAGGCGATGAATTCCGACCTGCTGGTGTCCACGGTTCTATGTGACGCTAAGAGATGAATGTCGCTCGTCCGCGGATGTGGCGTCTTCTTGGCCAATACTTCGGGCAGAGGCTCGTCGGGATCATCGGCACCGCTTAAGGTGGGCATACTGTAGATTGGTCGCAATGCCACTCGGAGGAGTGAGATGATGACGGATTGGTGTACGTCGTCTGTGCGGCTAATGTTCAGCATATCCCAGACCGGTCGACTTGACACGCTCTGGGCCGCCCTGGAACGCGAAATTAGACATATCAACACGCTAAGGGCGCAGCATCCTGTTCTTACATGGCTATCATGCGTTGAAGGAGACCCATCTTTTTGGGCCGTCTGTCTTCGTGCTGCAGTGCTTTAATCCGTGCGAGCCCCTGTAGATGCGACGATACAGCTTCGGTCGATCCAAGGGAATTCTTGGCCGATTAGCAATCTGGGACCACCTATTCTCTAACACAGGTATCGTGTAGGTATCATACCTCCATCACTGCGAGGCTTGCCACTACAGCAATGGTAGAATCACTAGCAGCGGTCTCCGGGTTTTGCAATTGCTCGTTGACGAATCGTATAGCTTGCACCTTGTGGTAGAGATATGGGACGCGGAATTGCTCCACATCGCCTGTATACCACGCCCAGTGCAACGTGGTCAGGAGGAGAGACGCATGGAGGAATCCCGGATGCGATAACGCCCTGTGTACTCTGAAGTCCTACAGTTAGTTTCGGGGGGGTTCAGCTACACGGACATGGAGTTGAGCATTTACAGGAACGAATCACGGTCTCTCTCTACTCGTGACCGATATAACACGCGAGTGCTAGCAACTGGGCGGACTAAGTCAGCTTCGTTTGGCTACGAATTAGGCGTCGTCAGGAGGTGCTTACACAAATGGAAGAGGGACCTAGACTTGTGCGGCATCTCATATTGGGTGCCTAAGAATGGGTTCGTGGCCATATCCTGGAGGTGAACTGGGTCGACATTGCTGCCTTCGCTTGGGACGTCATGGTGCTCTCCGGTTGTCGGTTTCACGTCTTCCTCTCTTGCCGGTGTAGTGGCAGCGGAATTTGAACGGCCATCGGCCGGGTATCGACAGGATTCACCATGTCGAAGGCAAAATGTGCTGAAACCAAAAACATGTGAGCGATGACGCCAGACGAAGAAGGTAGAAGGGGCTCAGGAATGGTGGCGTGCGGAGGGCATGAATAGCGTGACAAGGCAACCAATCGAGTCCGACATGGATGTCGGCTATGTTTAGGCGCCGTTGTAGTTGGGTAGCCAAGCTGATACAACGGTAGCTATCCTTGACTAGATATACGAGATCTAAAGGCTGTTGCAGATACGGCCCGCACTAGCTTCAGCCTCAGGAAGAGAGGTTCACTTACCAAAGCGGTTTTCTCTCGTCACAGCGAATATGTTTCGCTTTACACTGCAAGACCATGTCAGTGTTTGTTTACTATCCCGGGGCAAAGTCCTAGCCTAGCCCGAATAGGTGGCATTCTGTGCCGTATCGTGGCACAAAGGAAAAATAGATACTGGGGAAACTACTTACCGTCACGCAGCCATTCCGGGACCTCCGGTGAAATCTCCTCTGTCGTTGGCGGTGGAAAATGATCGATTCTTCGGACGTCATGGTCGATGGGGAAGAAAGAGGAAGATACTTGGTACAAAAATAACGGCAGGGCTTAGTCAACTAGACAGGAGCCGTGGAGAATAGGGATAGAGATAAGGATACAGGAAAGTTGTTAGTATGCGCGCCGTCTGCACACGTACGAGCAGCCGCCTACGAAGGTAAAAAGAGGGAAAAAAACCACCGCGTGTCCTCCTTATTGCAATTTCCCAAGCAAACCCGCGCCTGCTGTTCGGTACAAGAGAAACAAATCGGCCAGTTTCAGTTCGCCAGAAGGTGAAGTCGGCAACATGTGGTCGGCTCCTGAGACCGATGTAGTTGTCAGCATCAAAACGTCGCACCCGTTTTCTCCTAGATTACATAAAAGAGTGTTTATTTGAGTGACCACTTTCCAATCAGAGCATACTTATCGCTCTTGGCCAGGTCGTCCCCTTTCCAGGCAGCATGCGTACTGTAGGTAGGTTGTTAATAATAGCAAACCCCCCTCCTCCTCCCGGGGGGGAAATTCAGGCTGGGTACATCAATCCTAGCGGTTTTCAGATCCGGCGCTTCGGTTCCGGATTTATTCTACTAGTGTCTAATTCTGGCTCTTATATACTATGTAGTGTCGATCACCCAGGGTTTACCATCTAAATTATCTGTTGAAGACGAGAGAACTTTGCGATTCGCTGCTTCCAGTAAGACATCGACAAACCCTTACTCGACACGGCCGCGTCTCAGTCAGTTTGTTGAAGCCAGTGAGAGGCCATGCCCCAGGTACCCACGGACGAAGAAGTCGGGCGAATAAATCGGAGAAAGCAAGCAAGCACGCGAACGGCGGGGCTATCGGCCTTAACTCCGTACTAGGTAGCGAGTATATCATTGGGTGCCCGTAGGTAAGTATCTGCATATCAGCACTTTGGTAACATGCTATATGATGTATTGCTGCACATCATCGGTCGCAGAGAGTATCGTGTTCACGGCGTGTGTGTCTGCGCATGCATCTCCTTACCCAATGCCCCGACAGCATGCTGTAACTTTATCATAACGACAAATTAGCTATGGACACTCGCTAATTTGTAGCCGGATTTGCTTCCGAAAAGGTCATGAGAGCCAAGTAGAAAGGGCTTAGCGGTGAGGAATAAAAGGATTCACTCCAAGGAGGATTCTATCCTGGTCGACTATCCCAGGATGGATTCTACACTGCCCTATAGTTACTATGTATGTACGATGAGGACTGAGGAAGCGACGGGAGGGGCGCCCCATTCCTGCCGTTATGAGTAGGTAGTGATCTGATCTGATTACCAGGTGGCAAGGGATCTGAGTATGTATTGTACAGTAGAACTCCTGGATACTGTAGGTATGTATGTATTGCGTTCCCGTATGTAAGGCATACATACATAATATATATTGCAATTGACTTAAGAGTCGATCCTCGTGAACTCAGCCCTATTACGCGGTAGTTATCCGATTCACAAGGCGGAGACTGGAGCGACCTCTTTGTAAGGTGTGGTAGCAAGTCAACAACTCCGCTGCGAGCTGGTTAGGTAGCTATTCGGGTTGCAGAATACCTACCTGCGTCCTACATAAACATGGTATGATCAAGGCCCACGGACGTGGTTTATAAATACTTCTTCTCCCGACTTTGCGCATTAAAACAATTTCATTACTATCTAGGCACCTACCTATGTACAAAGTGCTGTAGTGACAGTAGCCTAGGCCCCTGCGCAATAGAGCGTTTCTCCTGGGTCGAGTGCGGCCGCAAGTGGAGCATAGTGAAAGTACCATACCTAACACTGCCTAGGTACTAGGTAAGCCGTCGCCCTCCCCCAGCACCTACTTCATTAGAATAACCTAACTCTACCTTATCAACCTCGTGAAGACGAAGGAGCCCATCCCTTTATAATCAACCTAGGTAGGTTACTTAAGTAGGTAATGCCTACATAGCCCAGCAAACTAGCGTACCTCGTTTCCGATCGGCTGACTATGACGAGGAACACAATTCACCCAATCAGAAAAAGGTAATCCGTGGGTGTGTTACCACCGTTAAGGCTCTTATCCCACGATCTAACCTACTATGTACTGTAGTGATCTAACCTACATGAAGCACCGTAAGCAAGAGGTGTCGGCAAAGGACCAGCCTATATTCTACTGATTGATATAGGGAGTACAGGCCCTGTTCAGGAGCACCTATGCATGTTCTTATAGGCAGCGGGTCGCAGTCCTTTCCCCTCCGTCGTTGGCCTTTATCATTCGGTCGAGTATTAAAGTCGTCTTCTGCTGCGTCAGTCTCTTGCTTCTTTCTGCTGCAACATAGTATGAAACGGTCAGCTGATCCATAGTAGGAATCCTCTACACATCAATTGGCTGTAAAAAATATGTCACGTCATGGCCGATCCGCCCAAGCATCTTTCGTTAACATGATGATGATGTCTCCCAGGTAGGCAGCTGGTCTAGGTCTGCACCAATACATATTCCACCCTGTCCCTTCAGCCTAGGCTATATCTATTCTCGGAGAAGAGTAGTGAGAACACGCAAAAGGAAAACCGTCTCGCATCTTCCCGGAGAGTAATGCCATAGGGCCTGTCTCCTTATCCCCGAGCTGACCAACCGTACATGCTTCTGCTTCTGTCTTCTTGTTTACTAGTATTTACTTCCCTTATCATCTATCTTGTGCCGCCATGCCTGTGCCCCGAGACTCCGACCAATGCCGACTAGAAGCGGCCCAAGGGGGTTTCAGAGGAGCAGCATCATATCTGCTATCTACCGGTAGCATCGTGGCTAGCAGTGATGTCATGGGTTGTGATTCTTCCATCGTGCTGGCCGCCCCGCGCACCACTGAAAATGATTCCCTCTCCACCATCATCACTCTGTAGTAGACAAACTCAAGTCCAGTCCCTGCAGATTCGCCTTATCCTGCCTCGTCATCCATCCATGTGCTCATTGGCCCTCCCAGATTCCGGGATTGGTTTCTTCCACATTGCCTTACTTTACCGATGGTATCAAGCCAGCCTCGCCTGTGGTTGGGCTCTGGCTTGACCACCCTCCTTCGTGCCCGACCGGGGCCCACACCCACTGCCTATTTGTCTACCCTTGGTCTAGCACGGTAGCGTAACGCACAGCGCAGCGTCACCGCTATTTATCGGACAGGGTGTCCCTTGCTTCCCGCTCCTTGCCCTACGAACAACAGCGCCGCCGAGCGACCAAAAAACCTAAAAAAAAGGCCGTTACCTTACCTAACACCTACCACTCGGTCCTTGGCTTGTGCCTTTGGTGTTCGACAGTTCCCTTTTCGGAACGCTCAATGCCCAATGGGTGCCCTACTAATCCGGTATCGTCCACGGGCCTGGTGCCCAATGAACGCTCACACGACTCCGTAGAATCACGTTGCAGAAGCTGTTGAACGGGCCCAAGGAGTGTTCGCCTCAAGTGTTTGGTGAACACGTTGGCATTTCCTCATGCAGGGTCATCCTCGACTGCTCCCCGGGGATGGTACATTCCACGGCCGTGCAGCTTGAACGCCTGAACATCAGATTATCTGGCAGATCTTCGCCTGAAGGAGGGACAAGCGAGATTCACCCAGCTCCAATCCGGATACATTTCGGACGGCTCTAGTCAATTCACGGTGCCTGTTCCTACAAACGTCCTGATACACTATACCTACCTACCCTTCCGCCGTCCGTTAAACAGGCTCACGTTGCCGCCCTGATTACCTAGTAGACAGTCCAGCACATGTGGTGAGGTAGTGCCCCCCGCGCTGTGTCGAGGACAAGGCCTGCACAATTTTGCCTCCTGGGGTGCGACCTAATCGCGGTGGCAAAAGAGGACCGCGAGCATCGCGACATAAAAATCTCCCATATCAACTTTGGTAGCGCAGGAGTGAATCCATCCTCCGTAGTATGTGCACTTCCCGCAAAGGTGAGCCATTAAACACACGCAACATTCCGGCATAGCAGACGATTCTGCGGTCTGCGGTCCGCGGGATTGTGTTTGTTTACTAGAGATTCTACGACTTGTTAGTGGTCCCGGTCGACGACTAGCCCCGGTTTCCTTCTCTATACCATCTCATAAGCCTATCCATTCAAAGTAAACCCGATCAAGGGCCATTGACAATCCAAAGGTCGCAATCTAGTGGCCAGGAAGCACGCCGGACTCGCCTCCGCCCGAACAAATAGAGGACAACTAGAGGATATCCAGAGGACATCCAGAGGACATCCAGAGCATTATACCAGGACTGGGCCAGCCCAAGGATTGCTTCGTCCCCTTTGTCTTTCCTCTTCTTCTCTCCTCCACCCGCCATCCTGTCCTTTAGAGCATTCAGGAAGGCCTATCTTCAGCACCACAGGAATCAGTATAGAACATCAAGCCAATTATGTCTCAAGACTATTGGACCTCTGGCAGGTGCGGTGACTCGACGGAGTCTTGCTTCGTGGGTACGGACAAGTTGTGCTGACATCCTTCAAGAGTAATTTATAATGACGGCTTGCTGCCGGGCAGTGCCGACCACGGCGGCTACCCATCGTCCAGGTAAGGGTTACACGCAGTACCATCGTTTCAGAGAGTTGGAGAATAATAACAGTGGCATCCCAAAGGACGGCGAGATATCCTTCTGGAACAAGGTCGATGTATGGCACGGCGGCGCCCATTTTGACCGTGGGGACAGGCAGCTCAGCCATGCGACATAATCCTTCATTTCCTCCCACACCGCCTTACGTTTCGAGCCCGCCAGCAGCACCATACCACACTTCGAGTGCTCCGTACGTGCCACATCACGGTGACGGCTCGCAGGGCTGGCCCGTACAGGGTCCGTTCTCGGCTGTAGACTCTGCCGATGACGCGGCTTACCTGTCGGAACATGCCCGGGACAGCTATGCGGGTACCTCTCCGCCCTCGGGACTCGGGAGGCATGGCGGCAAAGGCCGGTCCCAGCGGAAACCCTCCAACAGGGACGAATTTGACGGGCCACAGGTGCAATACCTGACCCCGCCGCCGCCGAGTTACGTCTCCATGCAAGAACGAGAGATGCCTCAGCTCCCCACTAATCTCCTAGTGTCGGAGCAAGATACTCTCTTGGCCTCTGTCAACGATCGATTGTCGCAGTGCGCGTTCGATTTTGTGGCCAAATACCAATTTCCTATACCTCTAACTCAGGAGTACGTGCACACGCTCTTCCATCTTCCATGGCATTTTGTCTCGTGCAGGAGACCGTTCGGGACAATACGGGACGTCGTTGGAGATCGAGCAACTGACATTATGTATTCATCCAGCATGCGACCGGTTGAGCGACCGCAAGATCGCGAATGGACGGAGTGGGTGTACTTACTGAAGCGGTTGGCGACGAAGAGACGAATCCCGGCGCGGGTGCTCTATAACGGACAGATCAAGCAATTCGTCACCATCTTGGAGAACTCGCTCGAGATGCGACACGCTGCCAAGCACCAGTCCCGACCGCTGAAAGACGACCGGAACATCCTGCAACTGATCAGTGCCGGAATCCAAGTCGCCAAGATCCTGAAGGATGCGCCGGCTATGGATTATCTAGATAGACTTGTAAGTAATGGCGTGTGCGAGACGGCCCGTGATGTTCTCACCCTCTTCTTGCCGCTGGGCCTCCAACCCACATTCGCCTCTACATACTCGCCTAGCTTCCGTCACGATATTCTGCTTGTTTCGAACCGGTGTTACCATGATGCTGACTATTTTATCATAGTACGTTTCAACCGAGCAGCAGATCCAAGACCGTGCAGCAAGGGCTGTGGCGTCGGCGTCGGCGTCGGCAGCGGAGCGCTCGCGTTCCCGCTGATTTTTACCATTTAGTTTTAACGTTTACCAAATACCACGCGCACCATGCAATATACAAGGGCTCTCTATATACCAAGAGTCAAGGTGCCACCAGGCAGAGACAGAATATTATGTTCAGAGGAACGAAGAACACAAATAAGAAAACAGGCAGAGAAACAAGCAAGGAGACAGGCGAGTGAGGCCACGTGTGTGGCACGCAATGAGTCATGAATTTGTTCGCAATTCCTAAATATTTTCGATGGGAGTGGGAGTTCCTAGAGTGGAGGGGGGGACATGGACATGGAAGGCTTTTTGATGGTGTTTCCGGCGGGTGGTCAGCCCGTCGTTGGTGGTCGGGAACGGGAGGCATGCAGATCAATTATCGGGCTAGCCGCAGCAGCATCGATGCGTTGTACGAAAGATGAAAGCAACTTAAACTTGTCTTCTATCACTTTTTCTTCCCCCCTTTCCCTTTCCCTTCCCCTCTCCTGGCGTCCTTTTGCCCTGTCCTGTCGTGACAGGCTGACATGTACGGCGCCGACGAGGAACCAAGGGCGCCAAAGTGTGCCAAAGTGTGCCAAAGTGTGCCAAAGTGCCGTTGTCTCCCATCTCCACGTTGCATTGCTTCAGAGTGCGCTCGATGACAGGGGGCGCCATCGCGATCTGGGGTAAGACACTGCCCGCACTATTTACTTATCACACCACCGCACCCTCTCCTCTTTTACATGGTACAGATTTGGGCAGCATTTTATTATTGGGCACAAAGGTTGCCAACCCAAGATGCATCTTTCTCGAAGAGTCTCTACTGCTGACTGTCCGTCTACTTTTTCCCATTTTCAACATCCTAATTTCCCATTCCCCTCTACTTCCCATTTACTGTTTGCCATCTTCACATCTCGCATCTCGCATCTCGCATCTCACCCGTCTGACAATGTTTCCGTCGCCCCGCCAGGGCCGCACACCACACCAGACCGGTAACCAAGTGAGTGAGCACTGGATGCTCTTTTCCTTCAATATAGGTATTCTTATTAGTATATCAAGCCATCACAGCATGGCATAATTATTATAACTGGCTATAGCTACTTTCGGTCTCTACGGCAGAAGATGGTTTAATAACAGCTTTATCCTAATATCCCAATATTTATTCATATCTTCCCCCAATGACGACGACCATAATAATGTGAGTGACGGTGACGGTGACGGTGACGGTGACACGGATGGAGTTGTTTCCTGCATATCAGCCACCCTCACGATCGGGGCTGTGTAACTGTGACGATGCCTCATCTGACACGTGTGGGCGAAGGAGAGCGTGGGAAAGTCATGCAGTGGACACCGAGGCTCCCAAACAAGTAAGACGCCAAGCCATTCCCCGTCGCCCTCGGTCGCCTTTTCGGCTTAGGCGGTCTAGACACCCTTTATTACCCTCTATTACCCTCTATTACCCACCCGCTGCTGTATGGCTGGACAGGCACGTAACTTTGTGAGTTTGTGGCTGAGTGACGCTTCGAGGTGGGTGTCATCTGTTTATTCCTTTTTTACTTATGAGCTGAGGCCGAGCCCGGAGAACGTAGAAATCGAGGAAAAGAGAAGGCTCTCATTTATTATTGAACACGGTTGCACTTCCTTCACAAGTTTGTGTAACTTTTTCGTGTTTTGTACTCCTTGAGACATACCTTTTAAATTGAGCATTTTTGAACCAAATGAGTGATCGCTGCCTGTGAGACTACCTTGAAAAAAGCACCTACAAACTTGGAGATACTACTTGGAGGGGGGGAAATAGGACGACCATCGCCAAATATCCATCTGCCTACAGTAGAAACTGCAGTTCATACATACGGGAACATACCTAACCTATGTTCTCTGCCGATTATTTATCTACCCGGTCGTCTGCGATTTCGCTCACCCTACCTGCGCATATAGAGGGGGAGAGAGAAAGAAGGAGAGAAAGAGACGGAGAGCATGGCTTCCGTCGCCTCGGCCTCACCCTCGGGACAAGTCTTCCTCCGCGCCGACTCGACTGATGAAACCGACTCTTGGCAGTATGTAGAGAACAACACGTCGCCAGCCGAATATATCCCCAGCCCCAGCTCGAGCTTCAACGGCTGGGGCTTCGTCGGCTATCCCAACAACCGCCTGGGAGCCTCGCCCACCTCGGCCATGTCGCCGTTGCCTCCGGACCAACATGACGCGCAGCAGTTCGGTCGCCCTGCCGCTGCTGCCGCTGCTCCAACCTCGTATCCTACAAACCAACAGAGCACGACTCATGTCGCACCAGCGACAACTGCCGCAGATGCAACTGGCAGTTATCATCATCGGCAGCAGCTTTCCTCAGCCTTGGGCAATCAGAGTTTCATGTTTGACCACGAATTATTCTTTCCGGACCTATCTGGGGGTATGTGAATTCCATTCTTCCTCTCCCCTTCCCTTCCGGTAAGAGGGTGTCTGCTAAACAGTACAGGCATGATGGACATAAATCTATTTCCACCAAGCCTCCAGGATGGGAACATGAGCGACATGTCGGGATTCGAGGGGATGAACTTGCAGGGTCAGCGCGTAGATCTAGACATCCCCATAGATTTCCAGAACGCCAGTAACGTTGAACCATGGGCGCCTATGAACATACATCAGCAGGATGAGAACTTCATGTTCATCACTCCTCTGGACGATGTCAATGGCGGGGATGGCCTGCAGCAGCAGCAGCAGCAGCAAGTGTCAATGTCAAGGTCACTGTCGCATCACTCGGCCGGGACAGGGGTATCGACAACAGGAAGCTCTCACTCTCACCACTCGAGCCTGAGCATGCCTTCTACTTCTGCTCTTGCTCCTGCTTCTAGTGTTGCTGGCGCCCCCAAACCGAAACAGGGCAAAGACAAAGACACGGATCCGATCAAGAAGATTAGGGGAAGCAGCGGGAAAGTGAAGAAAAAGTCGTCGACGCCCGTAAGCAACTTCGTGGTCGTGACGCCGAATACCATCCACCAGCAGTCCGGCAAGCCGAACCCGTTTGAGTGCTTCGAGGTGATTAGGGGATCGCAGCGCGGGAGGAAGGGTCCCTTGGCCAATAAAGCGGCCGAGAGCGCCTTGAACATCCGGAGGATGGGCGCTTGTTTCTGCTGTCGGAGGTACGTGACCTAACCATGACTATCTATGACATTATCGCCGTGGCATAATTATATGACAAAAGCTAACGCGATCCCCCGTCGCCCGAAAACAGCCGCAAGGTTAAATGCGACGAAGAGCGCCCCTGCAAGAACTGCAAGAAAATCTCGGCACAGGTACCGCAAGTCTTGTGTTGGCAATTCGCCGACTTCCTGCCCGTCCTCTTTCCCGAGTTCATACGGGGACATTTCAAGAAATCCGCCATGACGCGCTTCATCACCGACAACGTATCCTCCTTCTACCCCTCCAGCTCTTTAACGACAACTGGCGGTAATGGTAATAATCGACCCTGTTTCGTAGAATTAACATCAGGCTCCCGCTTCCGCTCGACCCTAACCGTACCCGCATCGTTCTTCACACCAAAGGGCGTAGAGGTACTACAGCATTGGCACATGAGCATGGGAACAGGGCAAATGCACCAACTCGACCTGCACGCGCGGAGCGCCCTCCCCCTGGGAATCGACCCTTCGAACCCCGACCAGCGGGAAGCGCTCCGACGACGCGCGAGAGAGTACGTCCAGGGGCTGGTCGAAGAGCCGCGGTACGCGGAACAAGTGACGGAGCCGCTGAGAGGAACGCAGCTGCCGAGACGTGTTTTGAGCATGGTGCAGAGGTTCGCGCAGCGCTCGCAGTCAAGCATGGTGAAGAGGGCTTTGGGCATCTACGCTACGCATTACGTGCTTACCAGACAGTTGTGTCTTACGCCTGGTACATTGGCGCGGTTGAACGAGCAGCTTCAGCCTCATCAACAACAACAACAGCAGCAGCAGCAGCAACCCTCTTCATTCATGCCGCCGGGAATGACGAGCACGAGCTACCACCACTACCCGAACTTCGCAACGGCCCGCATCCTCAACCGACAGGTAAAGGCCGTGCTGGACGATTACCTGCTGAAAGAGACGCAGTCGCTGTTCACGTCCTTCGGGTCGGCGCTGAAACCGCGCTCGAGGGCCGAGTGGGCCCCCTGTCTTGCCTCGTTCCTAGTCCTATGTTTACTGTTCGAGAGTATCGAGGCTGCAGCCGATACTTTCGTTGTTTCCGAGGCGGAGATCGCGTTGAGGGGCGCCGCGTCTTCCCAGAGGAGGCGGAGCGTCAGTGTTAATCCTAACATGACGAACACGAGCACAGCTCCGGGGATGGGTATGAATGTTGGTATGAGTACGGCACGAGAAGCCACCACAGGCTTCGCAGTGGGCGGTCGCAAGCGCGCCCTCGACGTAGTTCGCGACATCGATAACCTGCCTTTCCGCCAGGTGGCCTATCGCTTCCATGCCGTGTATCAGACGCATCACGTGCGTGAGCCGGGTGTCGGGACCGGTGTTGGTGGTTCTAATGCCAACACCAACACCAACACCAGCACCAACGCGAATACAAATGGCAACGGTAATGGGGGGAATGCGAATGCGACTTTCAACCCCCTGCGTGACCCGAAACTAGATATGGATCTCGAGCCCGCTGCCGCTGAGTTGGCTGCTTGGCTGAGGAATTTGTTGGACGACAGCGAGAGTTGTGAGTTGTTTACCTATCTGCTTATTTAGTATCTGGGCTACCCGTTTACTCACTCACCCTCAACCCCCCCTCTCCCCCTTTCCCGTTTTTACGTCCTAGTAATCAGCATAACTTACACCAACGTAACTAACAACAATTGTTTGAAACCAAAGGGCACGAACTCGACTTCCTAGCCGCCGACCCCATCCTCTCGTCCCAAGCGGAAGCGCACCCCTACCCGCGCGACATAACCCTCGATTACACGGGGCGTCTGCTGGCGCGCTTCCTGCTCTCCTTTACTGATGAGAAATATCTTTTCGATTGACAGTGTTGAACTCCTCTTCGTGACCTTTCCTTTTTGGCGACTCCACGGCGGTGCCCCACGGCAGCTTCCTCCATCTACGAAAACAGAGAAACGACAGATAACATGGTTTTGCTTATTTTACTTTTACATATAGATTCGGGTCTATGTCTGAAATCGAATTTAGGTTTCGGTGGATTCAATCACTCCAGGACACGACACGAGACGACGGTGCAGGCGGTTAATAAGATCTTGAATAAATAAATACCCGGGCGTTAAACTGTTTTTTTTGGGTTGTTTGGGGGGGGGGGGGGGGACTTGTTCTCATTTCTTCTCTCGTATTAGCGGTTTCACTTCCCATTATTTACGTACCGTACCTATGCCTCTGAGACGAGACAAGCGATTCATGAACACGAAGACGGCACGAAGACAATGTCAGCCAGCTTATTCCCTATCCATTTTATATGGGCACCCACTTGAATACCTACTTTTATTCAGAAACATATATTCAAAAGATAGACTTGAATATCAAAAGACAGCAGAGAATCCTAGGTGTTGCCATACATATGGTCTTCTCTTCTTTTCTTCTCTTCTTTTAGTGTAATTCAGTGTAGTGTCGTAAGTATACCTATCTAGAGAGCATCGCCTCTGCCCGGGAAGTCGAGTTCAAGCCATCCCTTTCCCCGTGAGCAAAACAGAGTACAACACAATCAATGCCTTATCCTTAGAATTGAACACAAGCAGCACAATGCCAGTATACAAATACGCCAACAAAACAGCACCAAAGACGATTGGATCGATAGTCCGAAAACAGGCCTCCACAAGAACACCAATGCAAGGGAACCATGATATGATCAAGCAGACTAGACTGGACCTGATTGACTGACAATTGAACAGTACAATGGAAAAAAAAGAAAAAACGCCCGCAGATGCAAATCTATGCCCGCTCATGTAAAGAAACAGAAGCGTTTCTTCTCGAAAGGAGAAAGACAACGCCATTTTTCTTTTTGATGTTCAATCCCCCCAAGGAATCAGAATGCAAGGTTGAAGACATTAGAAGTCTTCTATTTGAAGCAGCGAGTGTGTTTTTTTGGGAAACAGAGAGTTAGACAAGGAAAGGGAAAAGCGAATGAGTTATGAGGACCGGGGCATTGTCAGTTGTCTCGTGACCGAAAGTCGTGTCTCCCGAGTGGAAGGGGGGTCTTTTTTTCTATGCAACGAGGTAGGAAATTGGCCATGCTTGCGACATTGCCGTCCATTTAAATAAACCCGGCCTCGCAAGCGACCTCGTATTTCCGCGCACTTTCCAGTGTATGGATATTCTCGATGTCAGCCCCAAAGTCCATGATAAGGATCTTGGGATCTTGGCCGGTGCTAATGATTCGTCTGTAGTCACACTTGGCACTCAACACCCAGCTGGCATGCCAATGGGGGAAAGTGAGCAGTTGGTTTCCAGTTTCCATGTCGAAGACTTTGATGTCTGTGTCGTAACTGCCACTAATCAAGCGGCCGCTGACACTATCAAGGTGGAGGCTGCGCACGAGACTCTCGTGAGCCAGTATCTCTCGGAGACATTCTCCCGTGTTCGCATCCCAAATACGAATAACTCTATCACTACCGGCCGAGGCGATGAATCTACCGTCTTCGGAGAACTGACAGCAAGCAAGTCCCTTCTTATGGCCCGCAAACTCTCGGATTGTCTTAGCACTGTCGATGTTCCAGAGCCTCACCGAGAAGTCACCGGAGCACGACACAATCGTGTTTCCACGTAGCTGCACAGAATTCACGGGCCCGGTATGACCCCGTAATTGCTTGAGAAGACTGCCCGTCTCGCGATCCCACACGCAAACACTCATGTCTTTAGAGCATGTGACGATATGTTTATCGTCAAAGGTGAGATCGAGAACAGCTGCCGTGTGGTGTTGCAGACGTCGGATGGGCCTGTAACCCGCCTTGACACTGTAGATAATGCAGGTCGAGTCGGAGGAGCCGGTCACAAGGATATCATCGTCATACTGCAGGCAGAGGATCGAGGCCTTGTGGTGCACCGGAAACGACACAGTAACGGGGACAGATGGGTTGGTGTGGAAGTGTTCGGGGGACGAAGCGTAGTGCACTGGCTTGCCATTCGGGTCGAAAAGAATAGAAGTTTCGTTGACTACCTCGGGCGGTCCTATGACAAGACGGCATTGCAGCGTGCGCATATCCCATATCCGAATAGTCTTATCTCGAGACCCCGTTATGATTTTATTCCTGCCCTCAGTTAGCCTCCATTCATTCAATCACACTGGAGAGTTGTAATGCTTACTCGTCGAATTGCAGGCAGTAGATGCTGTCGAGATGCCCGTTCAGGTAGACCGCGCGGGCCTGGCACCTGGCCAGCCACCGTTGATCTAGTTCCTCGCGTGCCTGGTAGATCTTCTGCCACTCGAGCCCGCGACGCAGCGAAGGAATGCCCGCCATCGCGCCTGGCTGAATAGGGCGACTAGTAGCATATGTATGGGTCTTCTCTCTTAGAAATGATTGGCGCCAGATGTATTGATCTTGGACGACCTCATACCATCGTTTCGATACACGGCTCGCAGCTGCTAGTTGGGCAGCATTAAGATAGGCGAGAACTTGTACTGATAGCTCGTGCGGCAGTTGACCTATAAAGTCGAGTCGGGCAACCCCGGCATCCTTGCGTGCCGTGACCTCATTCCGTAACTCGGGCGCGGTAACGGCAATGCCGATGCCGCTCTCACGGTCGTTGAACTCTTCGGCATAAAAGTATTGTTGGCGCGTAAGAGCCATATAATCGTTCTGGAAGGCAGCTGCGGAAGCCTTGGCTGCAGTACCTGTGTGCTCGGGAATAATAGGTGGTGCGAACCCGTGGCCAGGAACCGGGCGTACGGGGAAATGGGACTCAAGAGGCGAGTATATCGTGTCAAGGCCCGCTCGTTCGCCGTGCGATGTCTTCAGGTGCCTGAAGTTCGTAACCTGACGCAACCTGTTCCAAGTTGAGTGTGCTGTTACTGGCCGGCTATCGTATAAGTCAGCCGCCGGCTCCGAATTGCTTCGATCGCGGCCCACTATGCCTTTCATCAGAGTCAAAGACGCCCGCCGCAATCTCCGTTTGAGCGATGTTCCGTTCTTCAATATCCCACTGCTCGGTCCTTGTTTCTCCTCGATGGCGAGTTCATTGAATCCCTGGGAGACGTCGTGGTCACCCAACAACATATGCTTTTGTTGTCGTCGCCATGGCAGGCAGGTGCTCGCGCTACGGTTGGCTCGGAATGGAGTGGCCGTCGTCAATCTACGGAGTTCCGTTTGCTCGTCTGGCTCCATTCCAGTGTCGTGGGAGTACGAGCTCGCACTGGACGTGGAGGGGCCGTAGTACCCGGCAACCGGCAACGCCGGCAGCAGATCCTCACCGATTGCTAGGCCCATGATCACGGCTGTTTACAGCGAAGTGATAACAAGTAGTCTGGCTCTTCGTTACACGAGCCAAAATGACCGGGCTAGGGCTGAGGAGTGTCGGACGAGGAACGTGGGACGTGAGATATGGGATGTGGAACGTGAGGAACGCGGAGGCGAGAGGCACGAACAGGTCGGCACCTGGATCGTCGTTGGGCTTCGAATTGTTCGAACTTCGAAGGGCGTACCGACTTACAGGAAAATTAAGGGATTAACTTTCGGTAAGTAAGAATGTGGACTCTATAAAAATAGAACAGTTGTAGTCGAAGGCAAGGCAAGCGTAAATCGCCAGGCTAGAGACGACGATGTTTTAAGATATACTTTGTAAGTGTGTGTTATCAGTACTTTCCACCTTTTTCTCTATCTCTCCGTTCCAGCAATTGGCCTCTCTCGACTCAGCGTCACTGAAGAGAATGAGTCAGTCATACGCCAAACCAAGGGAAGAAAGAAAAAGAAAAGAAAAAAGAAGAGAAAACGATAATGGGCAGAACGAGGCTTCAGCTGGAGCGACGGGCCTAGCAATTTTTTGGGTCTCGAAGTGGCCGATGCGACAGCACCGAGGCGGTGGGAAATTTAAATTTGGGAAACACAACTGAGAGCAAGGGAACTTCAATTGCCTGGGACGGTGAGTGGATGTAGGCGTAGGGAAGTGTAAGTGCTGGTAAAGGGTAGGTAAAAAATACATGCTGCCCTTCAAATGAACGGGCAGGTACAGACGTAATGTAGATACCGAATTAGGGAGGACTAAGGACTGAGAGGGAACTAGGACAGTACTAGGACAAGCCGGCCCACCTTTCCTCAGCGCCCTAATGTACGCTGATGTCTTAAGACAATCTACTGCAGGTATGAGTACATCTGTAGGACAGACATGAAATGGACCCCTGTTCTTCTGCCCTGTTCGTTTCTTATCGGTCAGAGAACAATGGTCGGTAGCTCAGGGGATACATATCGTTAAAACAAACTTGAATGATTCAGGCAGTCCCTCAGAGAGTTCATCACCTTTGCACCGCCAACGGAGAACAAAATCACGGTTTCAGGTCAGGCTACCCTACACGTATGGATGCGTAGACCGGAGCATGTACGGAGGTATACTTAGCTGTGAATGGGTATCGTTTGATACATGGAAAGACGGTGGACTGGGAAGGGTTACATAACGGGGCAAACGGTGAGAAACTAAATAGTTCCTACCAGATAAACAACGTACCCGTTCGTTGTTCAAGCCGTGTCCGCGGTGGTTACATTGCAGCATGTACATACCTATTCGTCTGACCGACGGCATGTGGGCTTCCCAAAACTGACCAGACCCCCAAGGTTCTAAGGTTACCTGGTTTGAGTTGGCGTGTAATCTGTAAATTCCAAGAAAACTATATTCCCATATTTTGCAAATTGGCAAACCCCGCTTTGCCGTAAAGGGGGCTACTCTTTCGGTAGAGCTATGTATAGATATAGTATTACAGAGTCTTTACAAAAACAATTCGGGGGCCTAACTGGTATGTACGATAGGAGCAGAAATAGGGGATAAGTACAACACCAGAAGGTATGTACAATCCACGATCCTCAAACAATGCCGGAACGTCTAAGTTATTGGTATTAGATAATGGAATTTTGACTTTATTTTGGGTACGACCAGGGCAACGCTATCGGTAATTGCCGCCCACACTTTTTCATGTTGGGGTACATACGGGTATCAGACCCAGTCCCCAGGTTTTGAGGCCACGCCAATTCAACCCTTCCGAGGCGTGGGAGTCTAGGTTAGTCAGGTACCAATTACATTGGCCAATTTTCTATCCCCACTCCAAGTATTTACCTACACTTGAGAAGTAGGTTAACTAAACCATCGGTTGTCTCGCGCTGCTTTGACATTACCGACCTACATATTGTCTAATTATCAGATGCCATACTTGCAGTATTACGCACCTTCACTAGGGGGGGTGTGTGTGTCCCCTCAAAATACAGCCACTTAAGCCAGCCTTCCATTACGAAATTGTTTCAAAGCCTCGGCTACTACCTGACGTAAGAAACGCGATGACCAAACAACGCACATAATCTTGGTACCGTCCGATGCTACTTGAATACCTCACACCTCTATTGATCACCATAGATTGATAAGTAGGTTCTATTCTGCTGGATGACGCTACATGACGCTATAAGTCAACCACGTTAAACGAATGCAACCTTGCCTGACCACTCCGATACTGAACTGCGACATAATTGCCGTCTGCTATAGCTTGCTCGACCCAGCCCAGCCTCTCGTCCCGTGTCTCGTGCTGAGCTGTTATCGAATCCCAAGCCTTGTAGATATTAAACACACGCCAGTCCTCAGTGCGAGTGGATCCGATCTAGGCGTCTTGGGGTCAATTTGATCGATACTAAGAATTCAAATTTAGAAAAAAAAAGAACATGGTTCATGTTCGTCGTTAAATTCGTAACTCATCCCTGTCCTGCACCTGCAATATAAAGAGGTTCACCACAAATACCACCAATAGACCGGTCCAGCTATCAAAGTTCGATGTAACCCCTCCAAACATCTCAAAACCCCCACCTCGACCCCTCCATCTATAGGAGGCCATCGACGAGTCTTCTGGAATATCAAAAGCTTGGATTGACCGCGCCCACTTGCTCCAATCCGCGAGACATATTGGTTGAATATGATCACATAGGCGGCAGCGGGCGGGGCGGAGAATGCGAAGGCGGGTATGGCCGAGGATGGGGATGAGGATGAGGATGAAGACGAGGCCGAGGAAAGCCACGGTTTTTCCTCTCCATCTTCTTCACGAATTCCTTATGCTGCCGTCTTTCTTCCCTCGTTTCCCGACTGTCAAGTCTCCACCATGGGTTCGAGTGACGGTTGTAGCCTTTCCAGCCTCCCTCCTCCTTGGTCGACTTGACTTCACGTCCTCGGAGGACGACGAAGTAAGTGTCAAGCGCGGGCGACTTCTTGCCGAAGAGACCCCACCCTTTGGGTTTCGGTGCGTGCTCGGTCATCTGGGACTCTTTTTGCCGAAGGAGGACGACATGCCATTCCCGCTTGCGATGGGGGTTTTTGTTGGTTGCGTTCGTCTTGTCCTCTATGAGATGCTGCAGCTGGTCGTATATATCATTAGGAAGCTGATGCACCCGAGTAGCTAGGTCTTTCTCGTAGGTGCCGGAGCCATGCTTATATTTTCGCCCAGCCTCCTCGTGCATGTCGGCGAGTTCTCCCTGCTCGAACGTAGTGACGGGGTTAATCAAGACGCACCCGTCGTTGCGGTTGACCCATCGAGTACTAAAGGTGATGCCACAGAACGTCTTCCAAGATTGGCGCATCCGTCTATCCTCCACGAACACCAGCTCCCAGGCTTCGTATGCGGTCGTGGTGCGCTCATCCTCGAAGGTGAGTATCTTATTCCCTGTGGGGCCGGGGACAGAGTCCATCGAGTTGATCGAGACGGAATCAGAGTCTCGGAGTGACCCCGCTTCGTCCTCTTCGTTGTCCGATCGGGGAGAGAGAGGTCTTGGATGATCGTCTGTATCAGGACCCCAACGAACATTCTTGGCTGCCGGGGGTATGGCTGCCGCTGAGGGCATGGCTGCCGCTGAGGGCTTTCCCATAGCTGATACCGATGCCATGATTATAACTGGTGACGGACGATGAGTTCGAAGTAGATGATGTAGGTGCTGAGGAATCAAAGGAGCGCACAACGATAGTGACTCAAGGAGATATTTCACGGGGAAGAGGGCTTATATTCTTGCCCAGGCTGACCGTCAGAAGCTGAGGTCAACATCCTAGTCAGGCCACATTCTGCCTGCTCGGATGGTCGCATGACAGCATGTTCGTGTGATTGGCCGACGTTTTGCCTACGTCTATTCTCCGTTGAAGCAGGGCGACGGTGCATGTCAGAAGCAAGCAGTTGGTAATGAGTCAACCCCTCGAACCCTGTAACAGATTCTGGTTATCATTGGTGCTCTCTGTGACACAACGATGGCAATGCCTGGCATTGCATATAAGTGCACATTAGGGCTACAACCAGGCCTCCTGCTAGGGTCTTGGCCCCCCCCCAGGGTTGAAGTCATTCGCGTTGATCGTACTTCCGTACTCAGGTCTAAGCCCAGTTTGCCCCAAACGTTTTAGCTTGTTTATAACCTGATCCGCCAAGTCGGTATCAACTCGACCTGCCTATACTTTGAAAGCAGCCCTAATAATAATTGCCGGCGATTCGCTACTAGTATGGAATCCACTACATACTCAGCTTAGCTCCGCTGTAGCTACCTAGTCGACGAGACAAGGTTTTATATATTTATTGTTCTCGACCGAGCCCTCCTATTCGCGCAACAGGAACGCAATGTCTGACCGCCTTTTGGGCGTTTTCCTTGCCGCGTTTACCATTCGAGTTCTACGGCTGAGGCACATGTCATTCTGGTACTCTTCAGCCGCATGCGCTCTCGGAGGCTTTGCTTCAATATCTGTAACGCGCAATCAAAGAACGCGACCGCCGTTTCGGTCAACTGGCACTTTGTAGACGCTGCCTCGCAATATCCATTTGGACACAAGAGATGGTGCAACAATAATATCAATTGCTGATCTTACCTTCTCCCGAGTGGGAGGTGCGGTAAGAGGCTCGTTTGTCAGCCACTAGAACGAACCTAATCCTTGATGTGGTGAGCAATTAACATAGATTTTCAAAGAATGTGATTCGAAGTTCCACAGTGAGCCGCTAGCCTGGCCCCGCGAAGGGATCTCCAGCTAGTTCGATTTATTCGATTTACACGTGGCGGTCGTCTGTCCATTATTATATGTCGAGACTTTTCTTTGCTTGGCAGCAAAAGTGGATCGTTGAGAACAGGATAAAGAGAAGTTGTTCGCGATATATGTCAGTTATTTTCTATAGGCCCATAGCTACCGTGGTGCAAGCCATCGCCGGCAGTTGCTCGAGGCTTTCTATAGATAAGAGAACCTATACACTAACCAGATCCCGAGCTCTTGTGGTTGTTGATCACCACCGTCGGGCACGGATTGAACTGAGTTGGAAGATGCTTGAGGGTATATATGAGGCTACCACATTATATGGAATAGTACCACGGACGACATCAATGCCTAGGTAGGTAGCCTTTGGAAGTCACGATTTCGGGCTGAGAACAATACGGAGCTCTAGTGGCCTCAGTAAGTTCAGCCTTACGGGGAAGCTTCAATAGGATTGGATTTTCAGTATGATCATCCCTATTCATAAACGTCAAACCTGGTGTCCTACCTCAAGTTATTTAACGAACGTGCTGCATTTGTGATTGTACTATGCCGTTTCCCGATCATCGATGAAACGACGAATCAATCAAAGGTTTTAAATCACTTATTCTTGAGAGCACTACATGCGATCTGTGAGTCACCCTCGTCGCGTGCTCCAGTTAACATGCTATCTCAAGGCGTTGTTTATGAATCTGTCTATGATACCGACCAATATGTAGCAGTCACCGTTTCCTGCGGGAATCTAGCATACGGAGTCCATAACCATTGGCGCTGTGCGTCACACTCGCCCCTATTTAAGCCCCCTTAAAGCACCCTTAAAGCCAGCGCAGCAACCATAGACACCTGCCTCTACCTTGAACCGAAAAGCACCGAGCAACCAAAGTTCTAGAAAACAGCCAACACAACATTGCACGTCAAGATGCACACCTACCTCAACGTTATCCACGCTCTAGGGACGGTCAGCTTATCCCCTGCCAATTTTTACCGAAATACATCGTTAGGTGCCAGCCAGTGGCCGCCTCATGATGCCGTTCTCAGCATCGTCAGCAGCAATGCTACATGCAACCCTATGAGCAACATAGCGAACAACGAGTCTTCATATCACGGCATTAGCACAGTAGGAATGTCCGAACTTCTCCTCCAGGCGTCTCCCACAACTAGCCCAGAGGTCACCTTAGTTACGGCTAGCCACAGAGACATTGTCACACCACCTCCGACGAGGGGCGAGTCTGACGTGCTCCCGGTGGTCATCATGGAGACTGTGGATAGCATACCGCCTGTTATTACTATCGAGACTACTCCTACTGGTACCTGGTGGTACCTTGTCTAACGATGGACTTACTACCACTAACATAGAGAACAAGGTCACTATCCTAATGCTAGGAAGCCCTATCGCCCAATTCTCCTCGAGATTTTTGTGCGAGTGGGTAGGGCTAATACTATGTACTTCTGAACAGTCTCGCGGGTCCCAAACTAGGTACAGAAAGCTGTGGAGGATATTGCTGCAATGGTATTGGAAGCACAGGAAAGTCCTGAAGAGTGGTCACACCCTCTGGATCGGGATGTTTTCTACCTACCCGTAAGGAATTCTAAGTCGGTGACTATAGAAGGAGGAAGGATAATATGGCAAGTCAGATCGCAGTATCATAGATTAGAGTCCTTGTTCTTTGCCGACCATTATTTGTACATACGGTATATATATATACTTGCCCGCTTCGGGCTCCCTGCCCCAGACAACTCTCCTTGACGGAATACAGTCTCTTCTCTACTAGGTGAGTACTCAGGATGGCTATTATTCACGGAGTTCCCGGTGTCAAGGTCACTGTGCAGGTCAATGAGCGGGACGCCGACGAATACCTTGACTGTCGCCCGTTTCGCTTTGGGTCTTGGGTAATCACACATTCCCCTGTCATCTCGAAACACATGGAATGGCAGATGATGATGAATTCTCTATCGTGGTGACGGTTGATGACGACAAGTACCGATAGGACGATGTCGAGCACAAGCTGGCCATTGCCATAATGTGCGATGAGAGAAGACTCGGAATGAACTAGAAAAGGATCACAGCCCCACGCGTATCACGGTGTTAGTGGGTATGACGAACTTTGGTATTGAAATTATGAATGGAGTTTTGAAAACCTCAAATTTAAATTCATGGCTATCGGGAGAAATAGGACCCGAACGTTGGACAACGGAGACAAGGACGAGCATTTAAGCCAACTCCGAAAGTCCAAATTTTGATGCTCACAAGAAACTGGCAATAACGGCTTGGGACTAATCCAAAGGAAGTGGACTTGTCAAGATGGGAGGAAGTTGAAACTTATCACATAGCTGCACTAGGGATCACGTAGCCGCCGGACAAGCAATAGATAGTTTGATTATACTCGACTCTAAAATCACCGACTATATGCTTGTGCTCATCTATCGCTTTATCAGCTACTGAAGTTTCATAGTGACTCTTTCTAAAAAGGAGTGTATGATTCCAAAGTATAGAGCTCTATTGATCATTAAGTCACACCGCTTATGACTGGAATTTGAGGACTTGCCTGAGTACGTACCTACCTATCGATCAATGGTACCCTGTTGAGGCTCCAACTTGTTGAGCTCCGATGAAAAATCTAGGATACCAAGGTTAGAGGGATATATATTAACAAAGGCAAGGCCAAGTAAGGCTCGATTGCACTAGAGAACTACTTGCTACTACATCGAAGAGTCACAGTCCCCTGTATATAAGTTGCATACGAGGTCAAGTCGCCTGACTTGATCCGTGACACAAAGCTGTTATGTCGAGCTCGGAGTCAGCAACTGCTACGGGTAGGAATTTGCCCGTGGGCCAATATTAGACAAGCACCTATAGACAACTTGAAGGGACAGGTAACTGCCTAGGTGGCGAGATAGGTATTAATGCGCCTTCGCGTGACCCTATACAGCCTCTTCCTTGGTAAATGTCTATGAAGAACAAGGTTGCAATCTGGGTAACAGGGTTGATTAAGGAGAAGACAATCTATCTGGAGGTGGGTGATAACTATGTAGAGGTACCTATGTACATATACACCTATTTTAGTGGGGCTATTATCCTGTGAGGTGGCTGTTGTATTGACGCTTGTATTGACACTTGTATCTGCTAACCTGCAGTAGGTTAGCTAATTCTACCTGAAGACTAACCTACTTAGCCTCAAACCTGAGACCTAACAGTACCTTTTATTTACACGTGAGATAAGTAGGCAGCTACCTACATGTAGGTAGAACTATACTTATACAGTAATCCATTGCTGTTTCCACACTTGAAAGTGTTCCTGCTGTTGTTCTTGGAAGGCGTCACCGATCCTTTAACCGTCTGTATACAAAGTGCCGACTGAGTGCTGCGCATGGCTATAGAATGAGTACCAGGTACCAGTACGCACATATATCTCTGTTATGAAGCACCAACCTAGATATTTCTCATATAGATAGGTAGAACGAATCTACCTGTATCTTAGGCAGGAGCTAAATACATATATATGGTATGATACTTCGAGTTATTTTTAGGACCCGCCCTTAGATGCTTATGCTGCCTGATAACAGACGCCCAGTTGGTAAATCGCTACCTACTTGCATGTGGTACTTGCCTGAGGTATGTGCTGTTGCCCTGGTGGGCGTGTCCCACTTACCTACGTACCTTGTAAGAAGCAAGAGTGACGCCTGCGTATATGCATGTAATTGCAGTGGTCACCGATTGCACTTTGGCAACTTGTAATTTAAACCACAGCCCTTCAATATTTCTCGTTGCTACTACCTCCCTTTACCCCAGGCGTTTTTCCTGCAGTGACCCTTGGTGGGACGACAATACAAAAACTGGACCTAAGATACCAATTCTTCTGGATTAGACGCTACAACTTCAGTCGTGGTTAAATATATTGCTTTTTCACTGATACTTTAGCGCCGCACTTCCATGGCGATCCTTGATGAAGTTCCGGGTCTCAAGGTTACCGTGCAAATTGCCGGTCAAGATTGTACCGAGTACGATGCCGACGAGGATGGGCACCCCAATAGCAATGAAAGCTGCCCATCAATCACAAAATACATAGAGTGTATTGACGACGCCGAGTTTGCCATCAAGATACAAATTAACGATCAATATATATGGGGATACAAGAATCATTCTCTTCATGTTTCTGCCTGTATCGACGGCCAAGCGGTCTTAGGGGCGCTGTTTTCATCTCGCTACCGAGAGTCCATCATTGATCACCATCAATATTTCTGCCAGGAAACTAAGCAATGGGTGGATTCTAAACTCAAGTTCTCTCCGGTCGACATTGGTACGGTCGAGGACCTCTAAGCTAATTGAAAACGAGCTAACCGCTCGCAAACTAGTTGACAAGTCTTCGGAAAATTGCGTTACTCAGAACCTTAAACTTGCTCAGAACACGGGGCTCATTAAAACAGCAATATATCGATGCACGGAGCACGGCTTGCAGCCCGCGACAGAACGAGTAGAAGGACACAGCGTTGACCAGAAGCCCCTTCAACTGGATGAGAAGTCTATGAAGGGAAAATCTATCTCCCACGGGATGAAGTACGTCGAGCTTTTTAGGAAGTAGCGCGTAGATGTTTTCTCATTTTCCCTTAGATTGGTGGTTCCAAAAGCGATAAAACGACCAATGCGGGCGATTATCAAAGACATCTCCGAAGATAACGGTCCTATTGCTATCTTCCGTTTTCTGTACAGATCGAGAGGTGAGCGCGGAGATATTTGATGAGTTACCTGTCTACCTACCTGCCCGTTCGAATAATGACGTTGTCTGTTATTGTCACTAATTCATCGTTTTCCTTCTAGACGCCCTAGAGAAATCCCTGATCATGCCCCGAGGTCCTTCCTCTCCTTCTTCATCTCCAGTGGAAAAGTTCGGTCAGCTGTCACGGGATGAGATTCAACGCCGTAAGTTAACGTATCATGTTTCTTCGCTTGCGCCCTTAAGCTCTCTGCCCAGCCCTGACTGGTGTTGGGAACGGCATCAAGTATTGCGTGCTTGAGCAAAATGTTGGATCTGCAAAAGAACAACTCATCTTATGTCAATTATAGACACCTTGCTAATTGGGACATCATTCAGTCGCGATGGAGAGATTCGAACAGCTACGGGTGAGTTTTCGAGAAACTATCTATGTGGTCTCTACGACACAGGCAGCGACTGACAATATTCAACAGCAAAACAAGGGACGAGGGACGGAGACCAAATCAGCTTTGAAGCGAGAAACGAAGGAAGAGGCAGAACAGCGCCCATCCAAGCGTCCAGCCCAATTTGTTGATCTTACGATCGAATAAGAGAGACTACCCAGAGGAGAGGAAGACCGCTCATTTGTTGGCTTTTTCTTTCCTTGGGGCTCTTAAACTAGGTACATAGGTTGCTACACAGGACAATGCAACTGTACGAATGCTATAAAGACGACATCGTTCGGGAGGGTGGAAAAGGTAGTAGCTTCATCGCTAATCCCATTCGGAGATAGTCGAGGGTGGGCATGTTGACCAGATTCATATCAATGAAAGAGAAATACGCTAGTTACCTAACCTAGCTGACTTGGGGCACGAGGCTTTTCCATACCCGTACGCGACGGCAGTGTTGGACCCGATTTGACCTAGGTAAATCTTGACCCGAGCAAAGGCCTGGCCTTATGAAAGGCTGGATGTATAACCAAGGTCGCTTATTATCGTAGGATTATAGCGCGGAGGCTTTCGATTGCTCAGTCGTGGAATGAAGAAGACTTAAGTACGCGCGCTGTTAAAGCTTGTTGTGATATGTGCAGCTTTACCATAATCGAGTAAGAATTTATTGGCGGTTTCCAAAATGCAGCGCGTGGGTATATGAGAGACACTTGGCTGTATATCACGGTGGGACAATGCTTGCTGAAGATGGTTTCAAAATCTGGTTGTGAAGTCTCTACTGCCTTATTGTCGTTGAAATCGGGCGTCTTCGTGCCCAGGTGCCTAGATCAACGAGAAGGCAGCTCGCGAGCTTGCTTCGAGCCTAATAGTGAAAAGACGTGCGTTCTTGGGTGCCCTGCAGTAAGCCCCATTGTTCAGGCGCTCTGACAGGAAGTGCTTTGTCAAGATATTTATTACTGTAATGATCTGGATTGTCTCGAAATTCCACAGACATGTACAGCTAGCTACAGCTGCTGTACAGCAGTTGGAGGAGAGCTTACTTGTAATCATAATCGGGAGCTAACCCTGCATTTCAGGAAAGCAGGGATGGCGCTAAGCCTGATTTGTCCAAGTTGATGTTCATCTAAAGCAGTTGAATCTCAACATTTTCGATATTTTATTCAACTACTGTAGTTAACTTATCCACTACCTTAGTTTTCACTGTCAGCCTGTCGACGGATATACCCCAGCCAGCCCCGCGTCACAGCGTAGCACGAATACCTAGTACCTACGTGCGTCCAGGACAGCTAGCTCACGTAGCTAATCAACAATCGAAGAATAGCTAGAGAAGAAATGGCCGAGAAAACGACAAGACCGCCGCGGAAGGCTTCGCCAGTCAAGAACGCCTACCTCATCCTGTACAATGCCGTGTCGGCGACTCTCTGGCTGACTGTCCTCGGCCGCATCGTGGGTGTCAATGTTCTCCGCGGCCATACTCTCGCGTACCCGGCCGTTGGCGAGTTCTGCAAGTGGACGCAGACGCTTGCCGGTATGGAGGTGTTGCATTCGCTATTTGGTGAGTCGTCTTTTTCTCTCCCACCCTCCTTTGCTCAGATCTGATGCAATTGCCTGCGTGTGTACCGGGCACGGCCTCCATTTTTGCCACCACGAATTGGCTCACCGACCTCAACTGACTCTTCGTCCCCCCCAAAAAAACAGGCATCGTCCGCGCCCCCTTCTTCACGACCTTCATGCAAGTCTTCAGCCGCTACGCCATCGTTTGGGGAGTAACGGACCTGTTCCCACAATTGGGCGCTAGCCTGGCTTATAGTAGCATGTTGTTGGCCTGGTCCGTGACAGAGGTGATCCGGTACTCGTACTTCGCCCTCACACTCTCTGGCTATCAGCCCTCCGTCCTGCACTGGTTGCGCTACCACGCCTTCTTCATCCTCTACCCGTTGGGAATCTCCAGCGAGGCCTGGCTCATCTGGCGCGCTGTTGGCCCTGCCAAGGATGCTGTTCACCCACTTTATAGCAGTGCGCTCTGGGCTTATGTCGTTTTCGTCTATCCTCCTTGTGAGTACTCCCTTGCCTTTCTTCATATCTCGCTCCGAGCGGTTTGATTTCGTCTTCGAGTGTCTCTGGCATCAGGAGGAGTAGTTGGAGGTGACAGTTGGTGGAACGGGTTATTGCGAGAGTTGATGACGGCTGTTTACTGACATTGGGTAACACTGTAGCTGCCTATATCCTCTATACTCACATGATGGCCCAGCGACGCAAGGTCGTGAAAGCGTCTAATACTAAGGCAACGCAATAAACATGCATCGCCAACGATGAGACGAAAAAGTTACGGTAATGCCAACGGTAAAGATACGGTTATGATTATGTGGACGATTATCTACATAGCACGATGCTACTTTTCTGGAAATTTTCTGGAAATAATGTATAATTTATATTGCCGGATAAGGGTACCTCAAAATATAGACAAGATGGGGCCAAGGGGGAACGGACTCAAGTGGTTAAAACATATACAGCGAACAAAGAATAGTAAAGCTAATTTCACTCGATATCCCCGCCTGTACTCGTTTCGTACCATTCGTTTTTCGACCAAGACACGATCAAGTTCTTCGCATTTTCGGATAATTGCGCATATCCCGGGTTCTCCTTTGGCTCGAACATAGCTAATGAGGCGGTGTTAGCGAAGTGCACTTCAAGCAGCTGGGGCTCAAGAAAGGAAGGGAAAATCATACCCATATGTGCACCTATCTCGTCAGTCACTGCATCGTTGGTTGCCTCCTTCCAAGCGTCTGCGGCTAGTTTGGAGGGCAGGTTGCAAAACGTCCTCTGGTTGCCCAACACTGTTCCTACCATACTGACTTGCTTCGACGAAGCCGCCTTCCCGAGCCTAGTATACAAGTTCGCAAACCCGACATCAAGTTCTTTGTTCAACCGCACCATGGTGCTGACTCGGTTCTTGAGCTCCTCACCGCGCGCCAGACAACCCACAAACTCCAGGTGCGACGATACCCAGGACCAGCCCGTCGTGATGTGTTCCCTGTTCATGTAGGCAGCCGCGCTGCCCGCAGCGACGGCACCCGCCGCACCGGCATACATGGCCATTTTCCCCCAATTCCCCCATCCGCCGCCTTTTGCTTTCTCGTCCTTGGACTTGTCGTCGGCTGGGGAAGGAAGGGCCCCTATGGGTTGTTGCTTGCTACCGGGCGCTGGTTTCTGCTGGTCTTTGCTTCCGGAACCCCAGAACACGGTCGATAGCCCGCTGAGCTGTGATATCGCCGCCGCAGCATTGTTGTAGTGACTTTCGGCGCCATGCGCCACGACGCCTGGAGAAATTCCCAGGTATGGCGTATCAAAGGCCAGGACACCCTGGATGTAAGGAAACATCAAGGTGTTCAGGCATTCTGGCGGGGGCGGCTGGTACGCACCAGTTCCTGAACCGGTCTGGGAGCTGTCTCCGGCATCGTGTGGGATGGGTTTCTCGTTTGCGAGGCCAATGACTGTATCGGCGGCTACGATACCGCCCATGGAATGTCCAATGAGGATGGTACGAACCGAAGGGTCGATCGTCGGAGAGGGGGTGCCGTTCGCGACTTCGAGGTCGATGACGCGCTCGAGCAACCAGTCGCGAAACCTAGCCACGCATTCGTGCAGGTCGCCGCGCGTCTCGTACTTGGGATAGGTGACGGCTCGCACGTCGACTTTGGGCAGGGCCGCGCTGATGAGGGCCGCTAGGTGCTGGGCAAACTCGGATTTGGCTCCGAAGGTGTCCTCACCTCCCTACATGATTTGGTAGCCTAGGGTTAGTATTAAGTCATATGCTATCACCCTGACGAGCCGGATAACCATGTCTCGGCCCTCCTTGTGACTAGATGTTTGGTGATGCTCGTCATGAAGAATAGTAGAATACGCAAGTAAGGTCAGATCGTTTATACCTTGAAGCCGTGGATGAAACATAGGAGCAGTATCTTCTTCATAGTTACATCCCCATCGAAGAAGACACAGAAGTATATGACACAAGACGGAAGAAGGAGAAAATATTTCGGGCGAAGAAGGATGACTTTGAAGTGAATCAAGTTATCAAACTGCCTTGAGCTGGAATTGGAGAATCTCGAAAGCTGGAAAACTGTAGGGCTGGGATCATCGGATTCATAGACCCCACTCCCAAGTGACTTCGTACTCACTACCCCGTAAATGTGAAGATGCAAAATGAAATCCTTACTAACTGCAGTAAGTTAGTAAAATTGGGCACTTGACAAAGTGGTGGATAGGTAGTTAAGGCTTAGCCAAAACTAACCGAAGTGGGTCAATATGGGTCAAGATTAGCCGTATTTATATTGGATCATTATAGTTGGTCCAAGGACCATTATTACGCATTCTTACTCATTCTAGCTGAATACAACTCATCCATACCCAAGTTACCTGTTATACCGTTTTAGTAATTATTGCACTGGTACTATCTTTGATTGTACCAATTTCTATACCCGGTTTTATGTGTACATAGTAGTTATGGTTAAATGTTCTAATTTAGACAGCAAAGTAAGTACTAAGAAATCCTACTTAAATCATGGCTCGGCCTTATTATAGCGTTTACTCATTAAGATACAACTCACAATCATTCTATGATTCGTCGCTGCCCATAATGTCCGCCGATGAAGATATGTATTATGACGACGACTGGCCTAACATGCCGGATGGCAGCGACTTCAACGGCAAACAGCTACTAACTTTGGTCCATAACGGGAAAAGCCCCTTTCCCTGGAATGTGAACCTACTAATCCAAGAGATTGAGGAGAATCTTAACACCCAGGTGGTTGACATTCCGTATGTCAACCAAGGCTCCAATAATTATGTGAGTCCTTGGCTTGCAATCCTTAAAATTATATTACGGCTAAGGTGGCCGTAGGGCATCCATATTAAGCTCTCGAACCAACCTGATATCGTGGCGCGCTTGGCTCGTGGTGATATTAACATGCCTAACCTTGACGGCTTCCCAGTTCTGTCACAAGTTGCCGATATCAAGTTTGAAGTAGCAGCCTACGAACTCCTACGCTCAAAACCCAATGTTCCGGTCTCTCGCTTGCTTTACCACCGTATCCCGTTGGAGCAAAATGGACCCAGACTTAACATCCCCAGCGACATTACAGGCCGTAGGCTGCTCGTGTTCGAAAAAGCAGAGGGGGGCAATGTCAAATGGAGCTCCATTAGTCAAGAGGAAAGGGTGCGTGCTCATTTCCATTTCAGACTTTTAGCTAACTTAACTAAATGTTGTAGCGGGGGATTCGTAAGATTCTGTACAGTCGGCGCCCAAATTCGTATATATGACTTCGTGGGCGATATGAGAGCATCCATGGCAACACACCTAGTATCTTTCTAGGTCGTAGGTATTCTCCTTGTAGATTGACCGGAGCCGCATAAAGGTATAGAAATCTCGTGGGCCATAAATTATAATTGTGCATAGGCTACTATGTGAGCCGCTAACAATCGTAAGTTCTAATCACCTGCCCGTGTATGATCTAAAGCATGTTTGCCCTGCCGACTACCACTGGTTGGAACGCACATGTTATACGTCGTCAATTTTGGAAGTTATCTCAGGTAGTCGCGGAAAAGCACTGCAGTTAGTGTCGTATACGCCCGCATATGTAACACATATTGGCTACGTAGCACCTAGTCACACTGACCCTACATTGTCCTGGTGAACCAAGGTAGAGAGGCTTCTCATGCTAGTAAGGAGGTAAGAATCCTATCGTACTGATCTACAGGGTATAAGCTTAACCGCTCTAGGTATTTATGGGCTTGACAAGCCGTTGGACAAGTACCTCGATGGCTGCTGGGGGTTTGAAGGTATCCCACGATATGGAGCGCCGAGTATACGGAGATAAATTTTGTCCAATCGGAGAACGTACCACTATCTGCAGAACTGCGTACACTATAGTAATTAGTTGGTTCTGCCGACAAAGTCTACAAAAGCAGCGCGCTAAGGAAAACCCTGGGCCTGCCAACGTGGTTTGTGGCGATCCTCGGCAAATATGCATTAACACCACCCACACCGGAGCAGACCAATTAACCATCCTCATTTGAGCCGCCTGTTAGAAAAGACTTCACGGCATCATCGATAGGCTAGATTTAATGGCCTTAGGTGTAAAACCACTATGATCTAACGGCCATGCTTAGTCGATTTGAAAGTAATTAGATAGTGATTATGTTGGATTAATAGCTACCGTATATCATAGCTAACTCTAGCGTTATAAACGGCATCTTAGGCCGATGTAAAGTTAGCGTACCTCTACCTATCACAGTTCATACTGTCGGGAGGTCCGTATAGACATATTATTATTGTACAAAGAAAGAAAGAATCTCTGTAAAGCAGAGGTTTCCTGTATCTACTTATATAGGGGTAGTTGTAGTCCGTGCTTCGGGGCCGGAGCTAGTCCGGATCGGAACCGTGACACTACCGGGTCTTAACGGCCGTCCGCTTTTAAGCTTTAAGCGGCCTCCTAATAAGTTACTGTGGTTCACTCTCTGCAGCAATACTGTCCAAACAGCTGCTAACTATTGCAATAGTGCTGCATAAGCAAATGCTCGCAATCTCTTTCCTTGTGGAATAGACGCGTTGCTACGACTGTAGCTTTTCTTATTATAAGGCATACTTAGGGCATGTGATTGGCTTATTCTCCTCTCCCCAACCTTTCATGCGCTAGAATTGCAGGGAACATATTACTCTTACGCTCGGGCGGGCCGATAGGTTGGGTATCATAGGCCAATAGCAAAGAAGAAAGCGAAGCGCAGAAAACCAATAGCGCTGTTAGGAATCGAACCCAACTCCACACTTATACTAACTTCTCTGACAGACTGTTACAATAGCACACAGCAGAATCTATAATCTAAGGATCACTAGTCAAAGTCTTCCTAGTTACACTTAGCTCCCATGATCACCTTATGTGGGCGTTTTCCCCCGATCACCAATTATACCATTCCGTGCTTGGCATTTCCGTGGCATTAAACTTAAAAGACTTCGATACGTAAGGTGGTGATGTTAGAGCTCCGACCTTGCTGAGGAATTGCAGTCAAAATAGTATCAGGGGTGGCAAGTTTATTGTCGTGGTTAAATATTAGATACATTATATTGAGTAGACTATAACATAAGAAGTGCAATATGCCACACATAAGATCTTCATCTAAGTCAGTCTACCTCTATTCTATACGTCACCTTGACGCCTGATTCATGCCTTTGACCATTTCTCTCTTTCGATATTCCTCTGCTGGTTCATTGTCGCAAGACAAACTTTCAGCCATCCCTGGAGGTTGGCACCATCTGACACGCTGGTCGGCATGCGTATGACGGTTTCCTTGAAAAGGCAATTATTCTCGAACTGCCAGCTACAGAGCACAGCGCGCAGCATGCCTCCTTCGCGGCCGCACAGAAGCGCCACGGTCGGCGGACGCTCCGCACTGAAGATGCTGACCGTCAACGAGCCGGTGTCCACAAGCGTGAAGAGGCGATGGCCCTCGGGGAGCACGCAAGCTTCGGGACGGCTCTCTTTCACCCAGCCCGGCTCGTTGCCGACGCGCAGGTCGTGGTCTCGCCAGTTCATGCCGATGGGAGTCGACGAGGCCTCATAGGTCAGACGGCCGTTATTGGTGCCGAAGATGAGGCGCTCGAGCTTGTCTATGGGCATGACGCCCTCGAACCCGACGAGGTTGCTGGCGCTTTGGAGGACCTGTCCGCCGTACAGACGACGGACAGACACGGGACCGAAAAGGCTGAGGAATATCGCGGTGAAGAAAAAAGCGCCAATAGCCCACTTCAGGTAGTAATGCAAATCGGGGTTGTCGGGGCCGGTGGGGGTTCCGATGAAGGGGGCGTAGGTAATTGCGATATATATGCCTTGGAAGAACCACCAAGTCCCGGCTGTGACGAAGACCGTCGCGAGCAGCTTGGCCAGACTGTAATCTCGCACTATTGCGATGCGCGGAAACCCCTTCCATCGTATGTGCATGACGCGACAAGAGTCGAGCAGGATAGTATTGTCTTCGTAAGCGACTCCAACTACGTTGCATGAAGGCTGGATATCCCATAATCGCGTAGAGAAAACATCCTTGTGGGCGAGGCTGTAGAATGGGTTGAGAGAGTCATTAGGATGGTCGGTCGGATGGAGGAGTGATACCATGCGCTCGATGATACGATCGCTGTCGTTGGACAAAGAAAGTCGCGCGAGAGACTGGAAGGGGGTATCGTCATCGTTACGTTCGAGACGGTAGTGAAGCAGTCCCATTACGGCCAGTGTCACATCATTAGGAGTGAACATGGTGTAGTTCAGTTTCGAGCGGTAGTAGCAAGCTTCTACAGCAGTGACGAAGAGTTCGATACGACTCAAGGTAAGCTCGCCAGCGAAGTGCTCCGCGAGCAAACGCGTCGAGATGCCACCGGATTCGGCATATTGACGATCATCCCATATCTCACCTGTCATCTCGATGAGGGAGAGCGTTCTTTCTTCGTATTTATCCCCCACGCGTGCCAGGAAGTCGATCGTGGACCCAGGTCCAAGGAGGGCTTCAGGAAGCGTCCACATACGCGAACCCCAGAACCTCCTCGCCTCGACGCCATTGTCGGGAAGGATGACAACAACCCGCTTGCTCCCGCGAATCACGTCACACATGCCGTATATATCAGCATCCTTCTGGTAGCCGTTGACCGTATCAATACAGTCTGTATCTACCCAGCATGCAGTGCAGCGTGCGCGTAGGGTCGCCTCTTGAGCCATGCTACGGACCAAAGCATGTCCATCGCTGCCGTCAACCCTGAAGGATTTTGCAGCGTAGCTAATAAATATGTACTGAAGGTTTCTCGGCGGGTCATCAACTACCTCCCAGCTTCCGTCTGGCTGGCGGACGTATAGCTTTCGCGGACGAAGAATTCTCTTTCGACTCGAGGGGCGCTGTCCCACAACTGTGCTTGTCGTCGAACCGGGTCTTTGGTCCAAGGGGTTGATAGCATGTTTGGGCCATCGCCACTGGTAGCCAGGGAAATCGGTGTAGTTATCGCTGACATCTCCGTCGTCCCAGGACGCCGTACCTGGGAAGGCAAGCAGAAGTTGGAGAGGCACCGATATCGACAACATCCGTAGTGATCCGGTGATTTTGGACCATACACCGCTCCTCTGGAAGGGCTTAAGCCCCCATTCTGAGAGCCGGAGAGCCATTGGGACATCGCCATTCATCGCCCTTCTGCGCCAGTCGCCGCCCGCGGAAGCTCTATTTCGGAGGACATAGTCGGCCGATTGGACCACGAGTCTCTTGGGGCGGAAATTAGTAGGCGACAAGTACACCGCGACATCACTATACTTCACGAACTCTTGGCCCAACTTATTTAGGAAGATGTGTTTCCCGTCAGGGTCAAGTGTCACAGCAACGCCGTAGTCGTCGGGCCGGTCATGCGTCACATAGCCTTGTTCGACGTTTGGAGATTGGGTAGGTCTGTAGAAGAAATGGCCGTTAAACCCACGCCGACCATTGAACTGCTTTTCCAAGTTGTCGTTGAACTTTTCCTCCTTGGATCTTCCCCATGGCCACCATGTACTCCTTTTGGGGTGATATTCGTTTTTCATTTGGGGTTCTGTTAAAGAGCCGGGAGAAACGATCGCAGCACCACTGTTATTGTCTGGTGACTCCATCGTAACGCCGCGGTCAATCCCAAGGGATGCTTGTTCCCACCCTTGCTGGTAAATTGGGTACCCGGCGTTGGCTGGAGACGCGTGTGCCTGCGGAGTTGAATGTCCTGGAGCCAGGTGGCCTTGATCTTGAGGGCTGGGAACACTACCACTCTGGTAGAAGGTATCTTGAGGATACCCATACCCGGGGTACTGCTGATATGGATTCATCGATGGCTGCTCGCCTGGATGCTGTTGGTCGATATGTTGCATCTCGTACGTTGAGTACGACTGACCTGTCGTATCCTGGAAATTCGTTGCCATGTCCTGCAGTTCCCCAAGGCAAAAAGGAGCACTGGGAGTAGTATACACTCAAATGTGTATAAGGAAGTTTACGATGGGGCAAGAATGCGTGAGCCCGACCGAACAGCAGATTCAGCCATTATGACGGATTTCTAGCCCACCGCGTGGACAGCTAATCACTCCATATACGAGAAGGAGCCTCGCAGAAGGACGAGGCTCTTCGGTTAATTTGCCATGCTGCCCTAATCTATGACTTGCTATAGGAAGGCGTCTTAGTCATCTTTGGGGGCCAAGATGCTATAGTAGTGTACCCTGCAGATATGAGTACTCGAATCAGTATGCGAACGGTATAGATACCTAGTAAGATATAAATAACCACCAATAAGTTCCTTGTTTCGAGGTTCGCTGAAAATCCTTGTCAGATGTTAATCACACGCTTACACATAGCTATGACCTATTTCGCTGTTTCCGTACCCTGCTCAAACCGTTGTTCGATACCACACGCTGCATGCGGGTTTGCATGATGCTCGCGTCACTTACTTACCCCTCAGCTAATTTCGCTTCCCATTCCTGGTCAAAAAACCTACCTACAATAAGCTTAGTAGTATCAATGGCTTAAATGACAGGGTCAGCCGCAAGCCTGCATTCATCCAAAGGAAGGCTTTTTCTATGCCGGAATACTCTAGGGAACATAAACGGCTGTTCGCCCAAAACATGAATTCGATGACTATAGTAGACTAGGACACTTCGTTTCTTTGCATCGAGAGTCCAGCTCAGGAGATCGAACAAATTTGGACCCGGGATCTTTGATGAATGTCTTTATCACAACAATACCAAACACGGAACCCTATAACCAGTGCTCAGAAGAACATGCTTATATAAGAAGATTACCAGTAATTTATAGCCATGTAAGCTGTCCCCTGTTCCTCTGGCCGACCTAGCTCGCCTACATAGGCCGTAGAAAAGTACTCAACTAACTCTAAAAACGACAACCCTGTATAGGAGGATTAAGGTCAGGATTAAGGTCAATCTTTGGTAGGGCTACTATAAACCTTGTTAGTAATTAGCCAAGGCGGCCCCGTTGCGGCTAGGTGCTGTCGGGCAAGCAACCTGTACTGTTGTATATGTGTAGAGTACAACTGTATAATCTTTTTGTCCATCTAAGGCCGGCTGCTCATGTAGATTTTTCATTGCTGTGCAATAAAAAAGAAAAAAAAAA
>Ga0247782_1000274_pt1 | contig 52525 bp, 19 predicted proteins | sample UWRJL019104C5_FD_179928 | JGI IMG/M metagenome (GOLD analysis project Ga0247782, IMG submission 179928) | Plant litter microbial communities from Arlington Agricultural Research Station in Wisconsin, United States - UWRJ-L019-104C-5 | ecosystem: Environmental > Terrestrial > Plant litter >...
CTCTTTAATGCAGTTCCTGCCTTCCCCATCTCTTCAAAACATGAAGCGGACTACTTGCAGCCACACGCATTTATTAACTCGCCACGGTGGCAAGCGCGACGATTATCCCAGCCGTACGGAAAATATTCAGGAGGTCGTCCCACAATGAGGCCGCCAACGACACGGAGCATGCGTTCCAGAAGAGCAAGTCACTCATCGCCCGTATTCTGGACTCGGTGCACGGCAAGTCAGGGCTCGCGTCCGTGGCTTTCTTCGTGCTGGCCGTCCTGTACGTCTTCCAGAACGAGGTATCCTTGCGTGTGGCGAGAACCGTCTCGAAGAGGTTGAAGAAGCTGGTGGCCAAGGTGGAGAGGGGTGACGACGGCGTGGGTGAGGAAGACATGAAGGTCCTTAATGGCTGGCGTTGGCGGGTACTGCTTTGGTAGAACGCTTCTTCAGCACATGAACTAGAAGGCACCAGTCGTAGGTGTAGCAACAGTGAAATCTGACCACTTTCGCAAGTCACAGTCAGAGACGCTATGCAAGGTCGAGTGAAGGCGAAATTAAAGGAGGTTCTACACACGACTGTCTAGTTGATCAATCCCTTCCCTTTTTCGTTTTCCTCAAGCCGGGTATCACGCCATACAGAACTCCAAAGCACAGAAGCATACCGCCGCGATGTCTCAATGACACGATGCCACCCATGCAGGTTCGCTAGATTAATATACACCGTTTGTGTTGTACTCGTGGCTCATAAAATCTCCTAATTGTAACCGTGTCATGCCTTCTCGGGCACTTCCAACATCGTTCGCTACCTTGAGGATGCCTTGTTCAAAGTCCCTCAACACGGCGACGAGCTCTTGGATCCTTTCGTCCGGCCCTGATGGACCGCCGTTCTTGGCAGCCATGGTCCGCTGTAGCTGCTCAACCAAGCTATCCGAGACGCCGTGCATGTGAAGCTCGATTTCGGTCAAGTTGTTCTCGTACTTTTTCATCTGCTCAGCCATCTCATCGGCCGCTTGGGAAAAGAAGCCAACGAGATCTTGCCCATCTGATTCGGTGTTGGCATTCCCCGACGCCTGCTGTCTTGGTGACCAGAAACCAGAGGTATGGTACTGCTGGGGCAGCTTCAGATTATCGATGGCGCGGAAGCTGAGGCGCGCACTGTCAGCATCCTGGTTGATCAGAAGTCGGGCTGCCTCGATGGATTCCGCTGCCGACTCGAGGGCATTGCGGGCCCCTTCGTACTTCCTGGCAACGTGAGTCACGTCGTTCGGAAGGCTCTCAAGCAGCTCACGGTGGCCTGACATGAATGCGTCAACCTCCCCTTTCCTCCGTTGTTGTTCCTGAATAAACCCGTCGGCCTGCTCAATAACCTTCTGCAGGCATTCCTGCAAGTCGTTAAAGCGTGTGGTCCCTTTCAGATTACTAATATCGATACGCACTCCCGGAACGGATGGTTGAGTATTAGGCTGGCCCATAGTAAGACCGAAATTTAGAGTACCGCCGAGGCCCAGAGTAGGCTGTTGTTGTTGTTGCTGCTGCTGCTGCTGCTGGGGCTGACCAAAGGCACCGGGCTGCGCCTGGGTCTGTTGACCGGCTCCACCGCTGGGAAGAGACGGATTAGTATTTCACAGCCACACAGGGGAAGCGGTCCAGAGAACCAGAACTTACAAGAGCCCCGGACGTTGTTGAGAGGATTGGCCGAATAACGAGTTCCCGGCGGTACTAGTAGTAGGTTGCGCCGAAGCGGCAGTGCCAAACAAACTACCGCCCGTTCCTGTTGTCGTCCCCGTCCCCGTGGCCGCGCCCGTCGTTGTTCCTGTGTTTGACTGGCCGGCTGCATTGCTTGTGCCAAAAAGCCCTCCTGTGGTTTGGGTCTGCTGTGTTTGAGGTTGAGGGGCGCCGAAAAGGCTGGTGCCCTGGGCGGCCGGTTGAGATTGGTTCTGAGACGTAGCTCCGAACAGATTAGGAGTTTGCTGGGCTTGTACTGGCGCTGTAGATGCGTTGCCAAATAAAGAAGTGCCTTGTTGTTGCTGTTGCGGTTGAGACGCGCCCACGGCTGCCCCTCCAGTATTGGTATTGGTGGTAGTCGAAGGATTTCCAAACAGACTGGGTTTTGGCGTTGAAGCACTGGTGTTCGTGTTCGCAGCCGAGCCGAACAAGCTTCCGGAAGCAGGTGCTTGGCTAGTCGAGCCACTTTCCGCATATTCCTCGGTCAGCTTCTTGAGCGGCATAACGGACTGCAACCAACGTGATATATTCCAATGGTTCCGATAGGATAGAGAAGGAGGAAAGGGAAGCAAGAGAGAGAGATAGAGAGAGAGAAAAGAAAGGCAAAAAAGCACCAAAACAACACAACAGAGGGGGGAAAAGGGAAAGTAGCACACGGAGGGATAGGATACTCACAACATATTGGCAGACGATGTATTAATACTCAATCCTCCCGGGCCACTAGCTGACCGAAACAAGGCCATGACAAGCGGGACAGATGGCTACCTACAGCTCACAAGCTGTGCGAGCTGTGCGACTGGTCGCGTGCAGATGGAAGAATGCCAATCGATGAACGAAGGGATGAACATGGGACATGGGACATGGAGGGAGGACTGGTCAAATTATTGGATTCCCATGTTTCCTGTTGTTTTCTTTTGCTGGGTAGGTGAGGTACCTCCCACATAGGACCTACCCCGGTTTAGTGCATACCTACCTACTAGGTACAGCATAGATAACAGTAACTCCACTAAATTTCTGACTTTGCAGTTCATCCACCTCGCGGGTCTCTCCGGCTCCCAACAGCCTGGTAGTAGTGCCCCACACAAGGTGCAGTACCTATTTACCTTTGCCGTGTTTCAAACATACCTAGGTTAGTGGAATGCCTCGATACGTAAGTAGCTACTGCTGTAAGGTAGAAGAAACCACTACATCCCTACCTACCGCCATACACCATATACGCTCGTTCATAATAGAGAACATCGCATCAGGCATCGCTCTGCTTTTTGTCAGGGCCAATCGATCCGCATCATCCAGTATCATCCCCAAAGTAACTCATATCCACAATCCATCATCATGGATATCGACGACGAAGATGACTTCTATGCACCCGAAGAGCCAACAATACAGCCTGCCGAGAGCTCTACCGGTGCACTTCCCGAGGCAACCAGCAACCAGGCGCCCGCCGAGGAGCAGAACAACGAAGATCTGGAGGAAGGGGAAGAGGAGGATGAAGGGGCCGAAATGGAAGATTCCGATTCGGTATGCCATCTCACCTCGGCGTAATGTTGTTCTGTTCATGTTATGCTCACTCTGGGCTTAGGATATAGACATCATCACCGAGCGCAAAGACGGCACCAAAGCCCCTCCACCGACGTAAGAGCCCCCCCCCTCAGCAAAGCTCCCCCCCCCCCCCCCCAATTTGACCATTCTTCTCCCTTTGCGCTCTTCGAGATTCTCGCTGAAACGCGCAAGTAGCACATCACGCTATAATGACATTAGAAACATTCCTCAACGATCGGCCTCGACCGACACAGCAACAAAACCGGCGATAAAGAAAGAAGAGCCTTCTAAAACGGCCTCAGGCACCTCAGGCGCAGAGTTACCTCCGGTTTCGACATCCACCATAGATGTGAATGCAGTCCCCATCTATAAACCCGTGGGGAAACCCATCACTCAGGTAGACATCGATCAAGGTATATTATTGTCTGACCATTCCGCACCAATCGACTCGATCAAGACTCCTAACAATAGATATCAGATCTTGCCGAGAACGACAAGCCTTGGAGGAAACCTGGCACCGATCTGAGTGATTATTTTAACTACGGCTTTGACGAGTTCACGTGGGCCATGTATGCGACCAAGCAGGATAACCTTCGTGGGGAATACAACCAAGAGGCTATTGCCCGGAACAATAAGAAGATGATGGAAGATATGCAGATGATGATGATGGGAGGTATGCCTGGAATGGGAGGCGCCGGTGCAGCTGGGCCGATGCCTTCCATGGCAGGTCTGGATGGCATGACACCCGAATTTCAGGCTATGATGCAGCAGATGATGGCATCCGGGATAGACCCCAGCCAGATGGATCCCGCAGCCATGGCGGCTATGTTCTCGGGTATGCAGAATCCAGGTGGTGCCGCTGCAGGTCAGGGCGGCCAAAACACGAACTTTGGTGCCGGGCCTGGTGCCCAAGGTCAGAACTTCGGCTACGACCAGGGCATGGGCCGCGGTGGCAGCGGTGGCGGCGGCTTCAGTGGTCGGGGACGTGGTGGCAGAAGGAATTGGTAAGGGATACAAAGCCGAATCGCACCTATTATTACTATCCCGTCGAGGCCTGCTATATCGGACGTTTGTTAGCTTGGTTTCTCTACCCACCGCCGTTGAACTCGTGTGGCGTGTGAATAGATGGATGGAGGCCATGGCGGTCCATCCAACCCCAGTTCCACGTATTACATATCCTTGATCACATCGTCGTCATCCCCAGGGGACAAAAAGGCCCGACCAGGCCTACTTCGCCCTAGAGTCATCCGATGACCGCTGCGCACACAGCTCTACATATGTCTACCGAGCCAGCACCGAGCACCCATTCACCAAGCACACGGCCGTGCATAGCTAGTGATAGCTAGTGCACTAAACCATACGGACAAAGGTTAAGTCTTGCCTCTTGATGGTAACTATAATGGAGACACGGTGCATGAAGATCAAGGTCAGTTAGCTACATTCCAGCCCACGTGCTTCTTTGTATTTTGTTCATGCCCGGGGTTTAGGGGCAGCATAGCCCTGGTCACTCAGAGAAGCCAAGCCCAGTGGGTTCCCTATGGTACTGTTTGTCCTACGCAGACAGATAATCCGGGTTATGTAGTTGGCTTTATCAGCACTGCCATTTCCACCGCGGACCTGAGACTAGAGTACGACGACAGAAAGCTAGGCAGCTCCTTCCTTCGCTGCTAGCAAATAGCACCTGATAAGGTATTCCATACTCTCTCCATAGTCTCCCTAACAACAACCGGATCCAACACAATCGGATAATGCCGACGTGTGCTTTATTTTGTCCCGTTACGACATGGCTGGTGCTGTGAGATGTATAATGTGGTATATATTGTTATGAGGTGTAATGCGTAACTGTTGTTTGAACTTTGCTCCGTGGGAGACTCAAAAAGATAGTACATGTACCACTCTTCGATAGTGTAGGAGGTCAAGTTTGCAAGGCAATAGAATCCTACATGCCGCATATATACTTCCGGGCTCGGCAACGGTTCTGTTCCGGGGTAATTTAGACTTAGTCGGCGTTAGGTCAGTCGAGGTTTGGTTCTGGTTGGCGTCAAAAGGGGATAGCTAGTGCTTTCTGTCTCGTTGGATAGATCGTATAACCAGAGCTCAGTTGTGGGACGCGTTATGTGTATATGTTCCCAATGTTAGGTCAGTGGTTCCTTCTGAAAAGAGTAGATTGTTGCATACTGTTTCATCTTTGATATCTTATGCACCCTTACCTACAGAAGAACCTAACCTAAGCATCCAGTGTCTCTCTCTCTCTCTCTCTCTCTCTCTGTGTGTGTGTGTGTGTTTAATAGATGGAATTATATTCTACGTCCTTCCTCATGAGAGTTCAAGCGATTGGGGGGTTGAGTTCAGTGAATGACGCTGTACGGAGATGACACAATAGAAGAGTTCTGTTTGTTCGGCTTAGATGGTGTCAGATCAGACGAGGTTCTTTATTATATATTGGCCTATCAGTACTGTCATCGTTTGTGAACGTCTTACAGCGGATGATTACAAATGTTGAGATACCTAAAATTCTTTGAGGGGGTCTCTATATATATATTAGAGTAGACATCTGACTCGCTACCTCTTAGTATCTAGGTATATTGGTGCTATCCTCGTAGTGACAGAAGATGAGATGGTTCAACATTCATAAACATCCTTGACAAGAGAGATGCTTTTTTACATGCAAGTAGTTCGCCCGGTCCTCAGCGTTGCAGGTGCCCCGATCGCGATTTAGATATGGTCGGAGTTAAAGGGCTGAGAGGATGGAGCGCGGGAATAGTATCGAGAATACCTAGATGAGAGGCAATAGTTCGTTTAAGCGCTGCAATCCACGGTTGGTAGAGATTAAGCAATAAGGGGCATAGGAAAGCAGATGGAGAGATACTTGGCATAGGTAGATTAGGAGAGGAATCTTTTGTAAATCTTGCGCTGGGACTTGGCCGAGAACAGGAGGGAAGTCCCGGGGTTAAAAGCCTGAGAAGAGAGACGGTATTGACAATTTGACGGCCTATATCAAGCAAGTTACCTGATCAAGCGTTGAGATTCAATAAGAATGCGTAACAAGGGATTGTAGACAGAGGAGAGCAAAGAGCTAATAGAAACAGCACCATTAACAACACTTAAAGTCGATCCAATTAGCTGATGAGTATGCCAAGGTTCAAATCCACTTAGGCAAAATCAGCGACGAGGATGGTAGCATAGAGGTAGTAGGGAAACTAAGGACAGATCCAAAATACCTCAGCAGTATGGTAGTGTCTCCGCATTCAACCTTGCCTAGAATATGCTTGTTCCATACATTGTAACTCGTCGGCTGCTATCTCTACTCTACGTCTTACGGTAGTTCTATATAAATGCGTACTTACCCTCTCTCCTTACCTTTGTCTTTATACTGACTTCCTCTACCCAGGTAGATACCCTCTCTATTCGCCCGTCCCTCCTCGTTACTACTCTCTGTCCCTGCTCTCCATCCCTGTTCCCCTTCATACGTGTTTGCCGCAGCTCTTTAGCTAGGCGTATAACGAGCTCAGTACGTACCGTTTTCACTCTTACTTTGTAAGCCACCCCAGCTTCCTATATTAGGTTCGCGCCCTGTAATTGTCTAAGATTATTGGTATCGAGGTAACAATCTTAACCAGAACTATAGGTATTCCGTTGTATATATGCATGCTATATTCTCTCCCGACCATGTTTCATGTTCCTTACGAATATCACTCAGACACTGCCTGGGTTCGACCTCGGCCGTTACGTTCCCAAATCATGGATACCGTCTACTACTAGTCCTGGAAGCCGAATATATAGCCTCACATCTAGCCCTCCGGCACTAGTGACGAAATCTGAAGCAGCGATCTAGCAAGATTTCCGGAGCATGTGGGACCCCTGTCTCTCGGGCTGTTGTGCTTCGACTAACTTGAATAATACTAGGAAGCGATAACTCTTGGATTAGAAATGGATTCAACTATTCAGCTTGGTGCCATAGGGAGGTCTGGAGGCTGAGGGCCGTATAAGCCGTCTCCAGGGGCTTTTCAGCCCCGAAGCTTAACTTCCCGGCACTCAGAGAATTCTGAGGTATCCAGGGACAAGCAGATACATGGGGTTGTCTGTTAGCGAAGTATCCTGGTGGTTTTCCAAGTCAGACATTGCCATGTCGCGGGGTGCTGCTGGGAGTTCGCGATTCCGAACGTCCCATCTCCGGGCGTCCTTCGACGTTCGGGCAGGAAGACCAACAACAGCCCGTCGGCAACCGAAGGGGGCAAGAGAACAATGATACAGGTAAGTACATAATATAAAAGAAATTATGGGAGCAAACTCTTCCTCTGGTCTGTGAAAATGTCGTGCTATGTCAAGTAGATAACAGTTCCTATCAGCTCGCTACCCCGTCACTAGAATTGGGTACGGTAGAGCATGTTTAGTGACGTAAGATGACTAAGAGCTTACAGATGCGATAACTTATTTAACAGTAAATATAGTAGTTACTTTGGTACGGCAGCATACCGTGATATCTCACGGGGGTTTATCCCTACTCCCACATCAGACGGTTGAAGCTGTCTTTTTCGTCCAGTGCCGCTGCTACCCTGATTGCCATCAACGGTACCAATGACAAGCATACTTGACAATTCATGAGCAGCTACTGTGAGTCATCTGAACTTAGCACATTCTTACCACTGCGGAAATCGCAGGGAATAGCAGGATTGTAACCGTACTCTCTCCGGGCTGCTTATTTCGTTGCTCACCTTGATTCCTAGAACGGCTCAAGCCCAGGTCAGACCGATTGAAGAACTCCCACTTTCCCGGCTACATTGATACATGAGGCTCCCCTTCTCGGCATCTTATCCGTTTCGCCCGAGATAGCTCAATGTCCAGCCCGACCAGTCCTGATACAACAACCCCCTTCTCCTCTGCGCAATTCTCCGCCACAAGCTCATTTCATGACAACTCTTAGGGCGCCTTCGCTATCAAACTGGAAAATTTTCATTCCTTCGGTCAGTCTGTTGCCTAGTGACTACCCTCAGTAGTTGATGGCTCTCGCCCACCCGTTGGACCACCACCCGTCACGATTCCGACCTAGCCCTGATACCAGGTGGTCACGGCCCGTCCGCATGCACCGCAACTATCTCAATATAAGCCGATACAGGAATTTTCCGCAACAGCAAGATAGCCTATCCTCCCTGTATAATAATAACGAGACATGATTGGGCCTACCAGCAGCGAATGCCGTGGTGTATCCCCGTGTTGGTACTGTCGTAGTCTGCCTAAGAATAGTATGAGGCGTCTACTGCCAAATCTACCTTCGCGGCCAGGAGTATATCGGGAAATCACAGGCTAGTACCGAGACTTTGCCATGAAGAGGACTCCACAAGACATACAACATGGGATGATATTCCCCAAGGTGGCAACGGTCATAGCTTCACTAGTGCCTAAGCTAGCATAAGTCGCTTGTTCTCTTGTCAAACTACACATAACTGCTAGTATCTCTGCTTCTTCTCTTGCTACTGTTGCTGCTGCATCTATTGTTGCTACTAATACTCTTCCTCCTGCTGCTAAATATAACAATCTTACCGCTTTGTCGGCACTGCTCGTCCTGCCGATGATCATGGTGAGACTGTTATCTGGACGCGCTGAGATAGAGCTACTCACGATTCTCGGGGTGGAAAAGATACGATAAGCTACTTGCTGCTGTTATCAACTAAATGCACGGGTATGGATATGCATTGGAACATTGCTGTTGCACGACTGAGAAGGACACTCTGTCATTGTTATTGTACAGGATTCTCTCCTCTCCTTGCCCCTAACTTAGGCAGATTTGAATCCATCACGAGATCCGCATGGTTCCCTGCACCACCATGGGACCCGATGGTCATTACGGAGCCTAGTATATTAACAGGTAACACCTATCCAGATAGTTACGCATGGACGCCAAGTACTGGCTTCAAGGACGCATCATGCCATGGCGTGCGTCCGCTTCTCTAGCATTACGCGCCTCCTTCACGGTTATCTTCTAATCTACGTGAGATTCTCTCGTCGAGCCCCTGACGGCTCCCCACGATATTCCCCGTGCTAAGAACCGACAAGTCGATCTCACCCCTCGAAGCACCCATAAGTTACTTTGGTAGCTATCTACATACCTGCCTGGTGCACGTTAGCTGCCTTTTCCCCCGTCCTAACGCACTGCGCACGAGTAAGCTACTTTGCTCTTTACTTCAGGCACACAAGCCAACTTGCTCCCCACTCGATACATTAAGTTGTCTAGCTCCTCGTACTATACACATAGGTCGCTATGGCCTTTGACGAGCACGAGTTGCTTGGCCCTCTACTCGACACATTCAAGTCGCCTGAATATCCCGTATATATAAGATGCTATGCCTCTTAGTGAGTAGTAATAATGGTCATTGCGATTTGAGGCCGGTAGCAGCGATCCCAACAACACCCACACTCCTCTGCGGGAAGAGGCAGAAAAAGTGGTGAGCTATCTGTATCTGCTGTATATGCATGCAATGGCCGTGACGCCGAGTCTAGAAGGCATACCAGTACACGACCCGCCTCCGCTCCTCTTAGGACACCGTGCCTTTGTCTCAATGCTCGTTATTTCAAGCGCTTGACGGCTTCTTTGCATTTCTTTTAGTTTTTGCAAGGGCCTCTGTCACAGCGGGCTCTCGCTCCGTCGTGTTCTCTTTTGCATCAATCGTCTTGAGTGACACTCAGCTACCCGTGCTAGCATCTTCTCCTCTCGATTCTTTCCCCTAGTGCCAATGGTTGGTACGACACAAGGGGAAGATACTTCTTCTCTGTGAGGCAGAGACTTCCTGTATCTACTTAACCTATGTACCTACTCATATCAGGATAATTGTAGCCCGTGCGGTATATCCGTGCTTAGTCGGAGTGGATCCGGAACAGAACCAGGACACTAATGTCTTCCCATCGCTTCTGTGGTTTGGCTACAAAGTCTCTCTATCTGGTTGGGCGGTTGGTGTCGTTACTGTTGTATTTGATGCCGGGGAGATGGTACGTTGCGGTCGGTCCCTAGAGGCTCCCGAGGGGCCTAAAGGCGTACTGATCTAGGCCTTGTGCTAGATACAACGTAGAGTAAGCTAGCCGCCCTTTCAACGACTCGTATCGTAGGACTGCACAATCCGCCTATGATGGTCCTTCTAAGGGTTCGCCTCTGCACCCTCTTCCTCCAGGTGAGAGCAGTACTCAGCGTTTCTCAGAAAGGGAAATATACTCGGCTTGTGTCACTGCTCATCGACCTGGGGGTCGTAGCCTCACAGCTACCGTCTTGTTGCTTCGCCCCTCAAGCCAGGCTCCGTGTCAGGGCCAGCCCGAAACCCCAATCAGAGGCACTTCCGCGTCGGTAAAAGAAATGTAATGAAGAATGGATCCGGATGGGCGGTTTCCCTAGCCTAGCAGCACTAGGTCTACCTCGTCTTCAGCCTCCGACTCGGGCCTGGCGTTCAGTGAACGTGCACCCCGTACAGGCTGCTTAGCCCCTTACCAAATCCACAAGTTACTTTACTCCCTACTCGGTACAAACCAGCCGCTTTGCTCTCTCCTACGTAGGCGCCTTCCCCCTACTCAACATGCCGAGATTGATCTGCTTTTTGTAAATATGTACACGCTTCCTTCCCTTCCATCCAGTAGGTAAGAACAATTCATCCCCTTCTCCACGAATATGGGCCGCTTTGCCTACTTCCTAGTAATTATGTGCACGTCCTTTTACTTTCTTGTTAGCAAACCCAAGCCGTACTGATTCCTAGTAGAGCCGTCCATGCCCTTTCACTTTCAACTCGTCATAACCAAGCTACACTACTCCCTAATAATTGCGCCTATGTTCTTTTACTTTCCATCTGGCATACTCAACTTGAGCTGCTCCGTGCCTACGTAGTATATACAAGCTACTCTGCCCTGCCTCTAGGAAAAGGTGCTTACAGACCTTTATTCCCCGCCTACAACATAGACGTTACTGTTTTCACCAAGCCTTCACAGGCTGCTTTGCCCTCTGGCCAGATACTTACAACTCCCCGTTCCAGAATAGAATAAAGAATAAACTAACTTGTTTCCACATACACACAGTTTACTCGTCCTCGTAAGGACGCTTCTTCCCAATAGACTCGAACCATTCTCCCTCCTCGCAAGTGCGTATAATCTGTATTCCTAGCCCGGTACACAAAGATTTCCCTTCTTCCCAGCAATTACGCTTCATATAAGCGCCTTTTCTTCATGCCCGGTGTGTCCAAGCCGCGCCCTATTACTATCTACAAAGTTGTCTTCCCCCCCAATAGATATCATGAGCAGACATAGTACCAGTGCTAGTAGAAGCATCGCGGGGGAAGGTGTACAGTTCCACAACACCCGGAACTTGATAGCGCCTCTCTTCCACGGCACACAGTCCTATCCACCATTGACTGTTTCTTTACAACCGCATTTTAATTCTGACTTACTTATTCCAGGCTCTACTAGGTACTGGTTGCCGCCATAAGGTCTCGGCTTCATTCTAAGCTCCTGTCATTTCCAATTCTCCCTCTACAGCATTGTCTCTTCGGTCGCAGGTCCTATGATTCTAGCGACTACAACAGCTTCACGCCACGTTAGCTTATTGATGGCTGCGAGTTACAAATATCTACAACACAGGCAAGCCTGAGCCACTACAGCATCTTTTCTTGTCATCGCTACCTTTTTACTCTCTTTAGCCCTCTTACTTTCTCTTGCATTTCCTACTGGTTTCACGCCCTACTAACTCAGGTGACTACAACAGCTTCACTCCACATCACGTTATTTATCGATGGCCGTCAGCTACAGATATTAAGAACACCGGTATGCCTGGGGCTACTCCAACATCCTTCTTTCTTACTCTTGCTTCTTCTACTTCCTCTACGCCTCATACATCTGAGTGTATCCTCTCTCACAATTCACTCGTGCAGGTTTACAGACTTATTACATACCTAATCATCCATTAGACATTACGGGCTCTATACGTCGATCTTCTACCACGACAAGGTGTTCTTTTCATCTTTAATATATTCCTCAATACCCCGAGCGAGAAAGACCGAAAGGGAATGCCATCATACCGCAGCCGAAAGATTCAGACAATAGTGCCTTTTCGGTGGCAGATCTATTGGATCTCGCTTGCAGGTGATCCCTCCTCGCTCCGTTCCCATCCTCTCAAGCCCTTCTGCACTACATTGAGCACTACCATTTTCCCTTCTCTATTATCTTTCTGCCGCCCAGAATCAACCAGGCATCTGCAAGCAGCCTACCTAGGTAGCTGTGCCCTACAAGCAACGGTCAGAATTAGGGTCCATTTAACACTAAAGTGTCCCAATCCACATTCAGCACAGTTCCTCTTGAATGTGACCAGCTTTTCTCAATGACCCGCAAAGCCATTGTTCTCCATTGATGGTTGCTAATGGAACAAGCATAGTAGCTACAGTCACAGAAGTATAGCTTATTCCGCCAAAAGTAACAGCATCTATGCCCCATTCCCCCTGCTTATTTTGCACAGCTCCCTAAATTCACTACTTTCCCCTTTTCTTCATGTCTTTCCTAGGGCTTCTCACTAGCACATGGTTAACTTCTCTTCCAGCTATTCTTAGTCTCCCGATGTAATCAAACCTAGGTCATTACCAACCAGGGGTAAGTTGCTCTCTCCATGAATAGCTAAGCACCAGAGAACTTATGACTCCTTCATGCTATTACATACTTATATCTTTCGTATGCTCCTAGTAACTACAGGACTATGAGAAAGTAACAAAGTGAGTAACACTAAAGGCCATTTGCTAACTGTCGTTCTTAGACCCAAGGATCCCTCTATTTATCTATATTCTTATCTACATGCCGACGGCATTATCATCTTTCTATTCCGTTTCTCGACACGCTCTCTAGTAAATATATCGTTCCATGCTCCAAAGCAAGGCCTACTGGACTCCTCTTAGTTACTTGATCCTAGCTCTCACATCTACGCAAAATTACAGCTTCTCACACCTTATTCATTATTGTCATTTCTTCTCTACTCTCCGTTCTTATACCCGTATATCCCAATATTATCGTCAGCCTTGATCCAGAACCCATTCAACGACCATGTCTTCTTTACATGGCTTATCTACAATCCCTGCCATCTGTAACCAGGCAGTCGAAAATCAGGTACACCAAAGCCAGGCTCTTCCCATGTTTGTACACACTATGACCACGACAAGAAGAGAGTTTCGCCCGGTCATCACAAGCTATGACGATATGCGCCAGAAGCGGGCCCTCTTCTTGGCCCAGGGAAACATCTCTGGGACCAATCAAGACGGTATGCCCAGGTCCGACGAGGAAAGACAAGAACTGGTGAACGTATTGTTCAATGCGTTCTATAACAACGTCGCCATCATCGAGACAACCGAGTCGCAGGTGTACAGGAACATAATTGTCAAGAACACCTACTCGGAGGGGGCAGTTCATGTCGCCCTGTGGCGGCTGCTGGTATGGATGTCACACACGCAGAGAGGATCGGGGTAGATATGCTAACATGCGTTAAGGAGTGCATCGAGAAGGCCCAACGAGGCATCTGCGAGCTCCCGTCTTGGTATGGGTCTTCTGGTCCTCGATATAGACACTACGACACGTTTGCGGCTCGTTTCAACGACGTCGAGCAGGCTCTTCGAGTAAGATTTAAGTCAAATCAAGCATCGGAGACTAAGCTAACCTTTTTGTGCAATAAGGAGTCTAAAGCGGCGTGCGTGTCGCTATTCTCAATCCACCTCTTCCCAGAGAGGTTGTCGTGGAACCCTGGAAAGGAGCATGGCGTAAGCCTTTAGCCATTTAAACCTTTAACTATGACGCCAAAGAGCGATATGCTGACTATGCCGTAGAGAAAATATAGCAACGAGCGTCAAAACGCCCAGAAATCTGCTATCCAGGAATATGGAACGCAGGTTTTTAAGGAAAAGGGAGTTTTTCGAAATAAGGATGGAGATCTCTTTGATAAGGCAAGTAATAGACCCAACATTCTACACTTTCATCTACTACTCTGGCACCCTGTAAAAAGGACAATCTGCTGACACGGCTGTCTCCCGTAGGAGGGCAATAAGATTCCTGGGAAGAAGCGATTGATCACTAAGACGTGCTTGGAACGAACAAGCAAGATAGGCAAGCGCATAAGACCATCAGAGAGATCGCGAGTGGTTGATCGTTTGATTCCCGAATATGCCGACCTGCTTGAGCAAGAACAGATACCCGCTCCCCAGCCCGGTTCTACGATTGCTCCCCAGCAAGTTTCACAGCAAGTTTCACAGCAAGCTCCTCAACCTGCTGCTTCTCGACCTGCGCCAGTACCTGGCTCCTGGGTTACTTTCCGACCTGCTCCCCAGGCTGACCCCATGCTACCTGTTCCTGCTACAACTCCCCTGACTGTTCCTCGGGCTGGCCCTGGCGTGCCGATTGCAGGGGCTAGGGGCTAGGAGCCCGAATCCCTCAATCGAATCGAACGGGGACAATTGCGACACGCATACGATGACCTTGGGGGTGCGTATCACTCGGCTGCACCGTGGGAGTTTGATTACCTCGATCAGCCTCAAAATCATATCTAATAATCAAGGGCGATTTGAGATTAAGGCTGGCTTTTTAACCGCAGTGTGGTAGCCTTTGATTTCCCTTTTTTTCTACTATCTACTATCTACTATCTACTACTTAACTAGTCAGTTAGTTTGTTGTTGTTGGTTGCCCCTTACCTATCAACTAGGAGAGCCGGGGCAGGGAAAGCAAAATTTGGAGTGGGAATATTCGGATTCGGTACTACCAGGGATCAAACGACATTACGACCTTTTACGAGATAACGAAGGACGTCTTCTTTTATGTGCATGATTTTTTAATTTTTCATTTCATAGATATTCAGAGTTGCCAATCGACTACATATTGAGCCCTACTTACATTTTGTGCTGTACTGTGCTGCTCTGTTCTGGGTTCACCACCCCTTGAACAAATTCTACAACACATGTGCCGGCATCCTGGCTAGAAAACCCAATTGCCAAGCAAAATAATATCCCCTGTTATTAGGTAAGTTGGACGCCCAGAAACTAATGCATCAAATTCAAGATCTAGGGGCCAATCATATGTCAGGTTACACTTCACGTTTCTTAGCAAATGGCGTGCATCACATGCTGTATTACTTGAACGCCAGCCTGTCCGCGTAACCTCCTTGGCCAGCCTCCATGTGGTACCAGACTGGCAGCATGGCAGGGGACGGAGCCCTCTATATAGAGCTAATTCTGACGTTCGACGCGATCCGTCTCTAGAGAAGTGAGCCACTTGCCAGAGCGAAGATTTTCTATTTTAGTTGATCTCGGGGTTCGAACACATAACTCTCCGGGAAGAGACAATCCGCGATGAGGGTGACTCTCGTGTACTATTAATGTGAGGAGAAAGTTGTATTTGGGTAGATGTATGCATATGTATAGTTAAAACGAGATCTATTAAAACCAAGGTTAGCCGCTTCGTATGCGGTAGGTACTAGGTAGCAGACCCATCGTTAGCTGGTCGCGGTCGAGTGGGCCGACCGGTCCCTGCTTCGGTTGGATTCCTGCGTTTTCCACTGGGACAACATGGATAGAAAACGTTCTATCTTGGAGCTGTCTACTGGCCTAATAAATAAATCTACAGTACAAAATACGCCTTGCTGGTACTCCGTGTTTTGATTTCGGCTTGCCCACATGCCCCTCCTTGCATGCCATCCCTTGTCTAAGACCATGTCTCGCTCCTAGCACTTCCAAAAGCATACCCGGGCAATCTCTACTGCGGTTCTTAAACATATTATATAGAATAGATAGGACTGCCGTCGTTGCAAATTGGACCTGTCATTAGCGTGGTCGAAGACATCTGACGTTGCTTTGCGAGAGAGCATGGCAACCTTTGTTAGACTTGGAATAATGTCCTGGTTCGTGAGCAACATGGCCGTCACCGCCGCCCCCGCAAAGAAAAAGCCGGTCGACATGTCCCCTCATGCATCTCAGCTACTCGCCACTCTTGAGCCCGCCCTGTGTCTTGCGAGCCACGGACAGCAGCTCCTAAGGAGAGCAATATTATCCCTCCTCAATATATCTCTCCTAGCTTCGGGAGTTGTGCGCCTCGGTTTGATCGCCCCTGCCTACCTATACCAGGCAGCTACGAGCACGCTGTACCATCTCGCCCACTCCTCTAGGTGGGCGATACGCAGATTATGGAACACGACGCAGGTGAAACGGCTGAGGAAGAAGATCGAGTTCGAGTTCTTTACCCTGATACTGGGCGCTGGCGGTAACAACCTGTTTCTGGTCATCTTCTGGCCAGGCTGGTATATAATAGGCCTTGCTGGGTTCGCCCTGTGGACTTGGTATGCAAAATAACAAAAGGCAAAGGGGCATGGTAGGTCGCAAGTCATCTAACGCCATTCGGGAGCAGGTTAGGCTAAAACCACCAGAGAGCTAGGCCACCACCATGGGCCAGTAGATGTTCTCACAGCTTGCTTCTTCCCCTCGCCTGCGGGAAAAGCAATGCCTGTGAAGGGTACGTGGTGCTTCACGTGTAGAAAAAAGTATTACCACCAGGGTCGCGCCTGATTTCTTTTTGGTAGTCCTTCTCTGGGTCGAAATCCTGCCAAGTGCTGGCAGGGTAGATGTGTTTATTTCGCTCATACCATCTTCGATCAACCACCTTGGTTAGGACCGGGTCGCCGGACGCGCCCTCGAGGGACTCGATAGGGATTTGCGCGGCTAGGGAGGAAAGGGCAGCAGGCAGTGGTGCTTGGTCGCCAACGGTCGTAGCCCCCTCGTGTAGCTGCTTTGGGGTGGCTTCGGCATCGTAGTTGAAAAGGATGATTCCGTTGGGTCCAAGCGTCTTGTTCATGATGAAGAAGAGAAAGTCATAATGCTGTTAGTTTGGTTAGCCGTGCCTCTTCTTAGAGGCTTCTCTCTAGAGGCTTCTGCCTAGCGCCGATAGATTCAAGATGTAGACGGAGACCCACATGTGGAATAATAACATTGCCTCGCACCATCATCAGATCATCGACGCCCACTCGTGCCCATTCCCTCCTAGCATTAGCCTTTTCCTTCTCGCCCACAGCGAGGTCAGCCCCAGCCTTCCTGCTCTTGTCCAGGAATTGCCATACGAAGTCCCCCTTTTTTACTCGCACCATGCCGCCGGGGATGTTGGACCCATCGTAGAACACAAAGGGTATGGCGATTTCGGTCGCTTTTACTCGCTCCTGGCGCGCTAGGAATTCTCGCCGGAGGGCTTCTCTCTCGGCAGCTTCACGGCGGAGTGCTGATTTAGTAACAGGGCGTGGTACAACTGAGACTGACGCGTTGATCTTGACTCTGCTCTTGGATTTTTCAGCGCCCCTCTCTTGCGCCGTCACCTCCTTGTTAGCGCCTGCGTCTGTTCCCTCCTCACCCCCGTTGCCGTCATCATCATCGTCGTCAAAGGACAGCTTAGCACCAGCCGTCTTCCGCTTCGTCGTATCCTTCTTCTTCTTTTTCTTGGGAGGAGCTGTCGGGTCGCTTACGTTATCGGGGGTACTGGTAAGGGAGCGGTCTGGTGTAGATGTAGATGTCGGTGTTGAGGAACCGGCAATGGCAGCTTCGCGAGCCTCGCGCACTTGTTGTTCGAGGACCTCGGCGCGGCGCTTGCGAAAGTCGGACAGGGCAACGAGGCCGACCGTGTTGCTAGAGATGCGCTCTTGTGTCGTCTTGTTCTGCGACGTAAAGCGCGACTCCGAGCTCATGGTGGCACTACATATATTATAATTTATGAGTAAGGTGCTGCTCATAGGTGGTTGAGAACCTAGAAGGTAAGAAAATATACGTTTTGCTGTATACCCCCTTGCCCGTATGTATATAAGCGAGGTATTCTAGTAGGAGAAGCTCTTGTGGGCTTGTCCCTGCCAAGGCTCCGTTTCTTTATTTCAGACCTCAGACCAGTTTAGCGCGCTTCTTATTAGAGAAAAGGAACATAAGACCCACAAGCTTTAGATTTTAGCTCATTATATTTTTTTAGTATTTTTAAAGAGGGCTTGCGCGCAACTAGTTTAAGTACTTAATATAAAGCTTGTTAGTTAAAGCAGTATACCTTGGGCTAAAGCTATTAAAACTATAGTTTAAAAAAAATAATATTATTAATTTCTTAATAAGTAGTTATTTAATTGTTTTTATAATTTATAATTTAATTAATTAGCAACCTATAATTATTTTAATATTAAAATTAAAAAAAAAAAATTATTAAATTAACTAAAATATTATTATTAGCGCACTTATAAAATATATTTAAACTTTTAAATATACTTATATTTAAAAACTAAAGCTATTAATAAAATTTTAATTATAAATATTTAACCTTTTTAATTTACTTTTTTATTTGCTTTTTTAGCTATAAACTTTTAATAATTTTAATATTTATAGTTTTTAAAAACTTTTTTTAAGTATTACTAAGTTGTTTAAAAGCAAAAATAATTTTGTTAAAGTTTTACTTAACTTTAAAATATAAAAAATTATAAAAACTATAAAAGTTAAAATTAAAGCTTTTAATAAAACTATTAATATTATTAGCTAATAAATTTATTAAAAGTAATATAAATTATTGCTTAAGTATAAAGGGGATATATTTTTTTTAAGGACTAACTATTAAAAAGTTATATACTATTTGCGCAAGCTTGCTAAAGGCAAGCTAAAAATTAGCTAAAGGCTTAATAAGGCTTTATAGCTATATATAATTAATATATTAAATAAAAGTAATTTTTTATAGCTACTTTTTAAAATTTAACATATTATTTTATAATATATTAAACCTTATCCTTTATACTTTTTTATTTTTATATTTAATAATTATAATATAATATTTAAATAAAAATTATAATTTGTAAAATTTATATTTATTAAGTAAATAATTATTATTAAACTAAAACTTTGCTTAAATAATAATAAAAGTAATAACTTAAATATTAAATAACTTATAAGCTTAGCGCTTATTATATTTAATAAAAAAAACTTTAAATTATTAAAGTTAAATAATTTAAATAGCTAATATAAAAGGTTATATTAGCTAAAATATAATTATTTAGCTAACTAAATATTAAGCTAGTTATAATTATATTTATATTATTATAAAAATAAATTTATAAAGTATAATAAATTATTAATATAAGCAGCAGCTATAATAGCTTAAATTAGCTAGTTATTATAACTACTAGCAAATAAGCAAAAGCTAAAAGCAAAAAATAATATTAAAGCATTTATAAATAACTATAAGCAGCTTATATAAAATATTATTACTATAAAAATTAAAAATAAAATATTTACAATTAAAAAAAGTAAAAAGTAAAAGCTTAGCTAATTAAACTTTATTTAAATAATTTAAGCTTTAACTTAAATAAAATAAAAATTATAAATTAACTAGTAAGCATATTATAAAATATTAAATTATAAAAACTTAAAAAATAAAGCAATACTTAAAAACTTTTAAAAGTTTATTTAGTAAAAAAATATAAATTTTAAACTGTTTAAAAACAATTTATAATAAACTTTTAATTATTAATATAAATTTTAACTAAGCTTTAAGCAAGTTTTAATTAAATAAAAAATAATTTTTAAAAATATATTTTAATATTAAATAAAGCTATGCAGCATTAAAATATTTAGCAAAATATTAATAAAAAGCTAAAAATAACAAAAAATATATACTTTTTAATAGTTTATTAAAAAATAAGCAAAGTATAAATAATTTAAAAGCAAAAGTGTAAATCTTACTATAAATCTATATTATAAATATAAAAAACTAAGATATAAATAATAATTAAAGCAAGTTATTATAAATAAATAAAAAAATATTTAAATATTATAAATAGCAAGATAAAATATATAGCTATAAATTATTAATTTAAATTATAAAATAAGTAGCTAATAGCTAAATAATAATTATTATTATTAAAAAAGCTAAAAAGCAAAGGTTAAAATATAATTATTATTTAATTTAACTTAAAATTAAAAAAAAAAGCAAAAGCTAAGCTAAAATAAAAAAATATATTTAATTTACTTTAATAAAAATTTATAAAGCATTTAGCTTAAAAAAACTTTTTTAAAAAATAGCTATAATTTTATTAAATATTAAACATAAAAAAAATATATTATTATAAATATAAATAATAAAGCATAAGTAAAAATAATTTATAAAAATTTAATTAAAAAATGCTTATAAAAAATAATAATTTTTATATTAAAGCTTATAAAGCTAAATAAAAAAATATTATAATATTATAAAATATATAAAGTTATTTTTTAAATAGTTAATATATTTTACGGCTATATTTAATACTTGGCTATATTTAGAAAAATTTTTTACTTTTGTACGCAAAACTTTTAATCTACTATATTTTTGCTACTTACTATAGTAGGCCTTTAAAAAAGTTTAATATTATTTTTACACTTTAAGCGCTTTATATAAACTTAAAACTAAGTATTTAATACAAAGCTAAAATTTATAATATATTATATATAACCTTTTTTAATTAAAAATATAATTATATAATAATATATAATAAGTTTACTAATAATTAAAAACATATTAAATTTAAAAAGCAAGCTATTATATAATATATACTTAACTTTATTATATAATTATTTTTATTTAAGCATAATAGTATTAAAAATATAGCTAACTAATTGCTAAAGTTATATAATAAAAAATATGTTAGCAAAAACTAAACTTTTACTTTTATATAATAATACTTAGCTTTTATAATATATTTTAATTATTAAATTAATTACTAGCGCGTCTTATATAAAAATTTATTTAAATATTATAAATAGTTTACTTTTATATAAAATATAATAATAAAATATAAAGTTTAAAAAATATATATATATATATATATATAAATTTAATAAAACTAAATTTATTATAAATAAAATTTTATTTAAAATAATTATAACGTATCTTACGGCTATATTTAACACCCGGCTATATTTAACACTTTTTTTCTTATATAAAAAACGTCCGTGCGCAACTTTATAACTTGGCTAATACTAATAGTATAACAATATAAATAGTACCAATTGATTTATAACTAAATAAAAAGTCTAAATATGATTTTTTTTATATTTATAGCATTTTTATTTAGCAAGTTATTAAAACATTAAATAAGCAAGGATTATTAAAAAGATTTTAGCAAAAAAGTCTATGCTTAAATTTATAACTTTATTAATTTTAATTGTATAATAACATAAATATAACTATTAGCTTCCTATTAAAATAAAAAATCAGTAGTATTTTTTTTAATTTAATTACTTTAATATTAAATAAGTTATATACTATTATAATATTTCTACTTGTGAAGGGCTGAAGCCGAGCGGCTTATATGCAATGCAGTCTATATTCTAGCTTAAGGAAGGAAAAGAAGAATTTACAAAGGTAGCGCACGCGTGTGCGTTGTTAAGTAGTGGCGTGGACCCTGCTCGGCGAAACGTTGGAAAGGGGGTGCGTTCTAACGGAGCGTTCTGACGGGTTAGCGCTATCCAGCCTGACCCGTAACACTACTATAATATAATTTCTGCTAAAAATTATATAATTTTTGTTTAGCGTATTATTTTATAACTTGCTAAATAAAAATATTTTAAATATAAAAAAATTATATTTAAATTTATTATTTAGTCACAAATGGATTAGTACTATTTATATTATTATAGCATTAATATTGGCCAAGTTATAATGTTGCGCACGGACGTTTTTTATATAAGAAAAAAGTGTTAAATATAGCCGGGTGTTAAATATAGCCGTAGAATATGTTATATATATATATTAAAAAAAATTTTACTTATATTTTTTAATATATTTAATATATTAATAATAAAAGTTAACATATAAAAAAGTTTTTAAAAAATAAAATTATTGCTATATAACTTAAAATATATTATTATATAGCTAGATTTTTATTTAACTACTTTTATAATTAAAAGCTTATTAAATAGCCTGCTTTTATTTTAAATAATATTAAAATAGCTTGCTAATATAAATCATTAAAAGTTTATAGCAAATTATATATAATATAACAACTATTATATATTATTTAGCTTTGTTAAAAAAAAAGTTATAACTTTTTATATAGTAAACAACTAATTTAGTTAATATTATTATATAAAAAAAATAAAACTATAATATAAAAAAATTATAAGCTATTAAAATAGCTACTACGTAAAAAATAGCAAAAAAGCATGCAAGGAGTAGTTATATAAAAAAGCAAAAAACTTGCGCGCAACGCTATAAAATATATAGCAAGCCTAGCTATAATATGCAAACATATTAAAAAAAAAAACATTTAGCAAATTTAATTTTAAATAGTTTAAATTAATTTTTTATTACACAGCCAAATTATAAAAAATTGTTTATATAAAAGTAAAAAAAAATATTAAATATAGTTAGGTATTAAATATAGCTATAAAATATATTAATATAAAAAGCTAAATAAAAGTTTTTATTTAAATATTTTATATTATAAAAAAAGGTTTAATACTTTTAAGTTATATTATTAAAGCTAGGCATAAGCTGCTTAAATATTATTTTAAATATAGTTTTTATAATATAATATTTAAAAAAAGTTAAAAAAGTTAACTTTAAAAACTTTGTAAGCAAGGTAGTTAATAATAAACAAGCATATATTATAAACCTTATTAATATAAAGTAAAAAAAGAAAAACCTTTTTTTAAAAATTAATAGTAATAAGCTTATAAATATTATTATTAATTTGCTAGCATATTTAAAAAGCTTTTGCTAATTATATTTTAAAAAAGCTAAAAAAAAAGAATTTATACTAAAAAAAATAAAATATTTAATTAATTTAATTAAAAAAGCAAAAGTACTATTTAAGCTAATTTATTTAATTTTAAAAGCTTAAAAAAAAGTTTTTAAAAATAGTTGAAATTTTTTTTAAAAATAAGTAAAATTTGCTAATTAAAAGCTAATATAAGCATACTAATTTTATTTAAAGCTAAAAGAAATAGTATAATAAAGCTTTATATTAATTATTAAAAACTAAATATAATTATAATAAAAAATAAATATTTTTTATTATGTATATTTAAAGTTATAAATTATTTAAGGTTTAATAGAATATTTTTTAAATTAAATTTAAAAAATATATATTATAAAATATAAATTAAAGCTAGCAATTAATAAAAAACTACTTTTTAAATATAATATAAACATTTTAAATATATTATTATATTTTTAAATAATAAAAAATAATATTATAAGCATTTTTAATTAGTTTATAAATATTTAAAGTAGTATAACTTATTTATTAAACTATTAAAGTATAAGTTTTTTAAAATAAAATTTTTTTTTTAAGTTTATTATTATTATTAAAAGTATTAAAATAAATTTATAAAAAGTTAGTTATTATAATTTAAAAATAAAAGTTTTTTAAATTAATATATAATATTTAAGTGTTTTAAAAATTTATAAAAAGTTTATTATTAAATATTTTAAAAATTATTATGCTAATTATAACATTAATAAAAACCTAAAATAAATATAGCTATTTATTTAAATAAACTAAAAAAAATAAAATAAGCTTTTAAAAGCTTTAAAAAATATTTATATTAGCAGCTAATTTTTAATATTAAAATAGTAAACTTTTAATTAAAATAAAAATAAATATATTAATAAAAGCTATTTTCAATATTTTATTTTAAATATATAAAAAACAATAGTAGCTAGTAGTATACTAATTATATATTAAGCTATTAGCTAATAAAAACTTTTAATAACAATTAAAAGCTATAAATATTAGTACTAATATTTTAAAAGCGTAAATAAGCTTTTTATAATTTAAATAAATTATATAGTATTATAAAAAGTTATTAACTTATTAGCACATAATTTTTTAAAAAAATTTTTAGCATTTTAAATATATAAATTAGGTTATTTTAATTTTAATATTAAATATTATTAAAGCATTTTAAATTTAATAAATAAATTATTATAAAAGCTTAAATATATAATAAAAAATAAAGTATTAAAATTTAATTTTTATACTTTAAAAAAAACTTTAATTATTTAATAAATTATTAAAAAATGTTTAAACTATTATAATATAATAATAAAAACTAAAAAATAAAAAATAAAAATATTAATATAAAATATTTAAATTATTTAAAAAATATTATTAAAACTATATTTAAAAAAGTATTTTATAATAAAAAAATAAATAATAAAATTATAAATTAATTTTATTAAAAACTTTTTTTTAAAAAATAAAAAGCATTAACGTATCCTATGGCCATATTTAATACCTGGCCATATTTAATACTTTTTTTCTTATATAAAAAACGTCTATGCGCAACTTTATAACTTGGCCAATACTAATGCTATAATAATATAAATAGTACTAATTAATTTATAACTAATTAATAAGTTTAAATATAATTTTTTTTATATTTATAGTATTTTTATTTAGCAAGTTATAAATTTACGTATAGACTTTTTTGCTAAGATCTTTTTAATAATCTTTGCTTATTTAATGCTTTAATAACTTGCTAAATAAAAATGCTATAAATATAAAAAAATTATATTTAAACTTGTTATTTAGTTATAAATCGATTGGTCCTATTTATATTGTTATACTATTAGTATTGGCCAAGTTATAAAGTTATGCACAAACGTTTTTTATATAAGAAAAAATTTGTTAAATATAGCTAGGTGTTAAATATGGCCGTAGGATACGTTAATATATATATTTAACTTATTAACTATATATAATATAAGTTATGGGCTGACGGCCTGTACTACTTACTGCTACTAACAGGGCTGGGCCTATTAAGGTTAGGGCACCTACCCCACCCCCATTATTATATTTACTTCTACGCCTATAGAGCTATATTAGCACTTCTTTTCCTTTCCTCCTTATCTATAAATTCTATACAATAGATATAGTATTTATAATAAGCCTCGCCTTTTTTAAACTAGCTTGACCGTAACAATATAAATAGTCTTAATTAAATAATTAATATATTAGTATTATAATAATTTACAAGCTAACTATATAAAAAATAATAAAATAACTAAACTATTATAAAAAAAGTTAAATTAAAAAAGTTAAATTAAAGCGTTTATAAATATATTATTATATATATAAAGTATATTAAAAACTAAAAAGCTAAAATATAAGCTATTTAAAAAATTATAAATATTTTTATTATTAAATTAATTATAATAAAAAATTAGCTTAAACTTTATTATAATTTTTTGATTTAATATTAAATTTAATAGCTTAATATATAATATAATTTTAATAATTATTAACTGCTTTATAAAAATAGCTTTATTTATATTTATTATAAAATGTTAAATATAGCTAAATTTATAGCTATACTTTATAAAGAAGTAAAATATTAACTTAAATTATTAAAAAATTTAAAAAGCAAGTTTTAAAAAAAATAAATTATAATAAGCAAAAAATTTATAAAAAACTATTAATTATATAGCATTTATAAACTAATAATTAAATAAAAAAAGTTTTTAAATATTAAAAAGTATTTATAAATATATACTATTAATAAGCTAATAAAATAAGCAAAAATATAATTTAAAGCTAAGTATATATATAATAATAGTTAATATATAATAATAGTTAATATATAATAATAGTTAATATATAATAATAGTTAATATATAATAATAGTTAATATATAATAATAGTTAATATATAATAATAGTTAATATATAATTATAAGTTATTTATTATTTAAAGCTTTATCTAGCTATTATTTAATAATTATTAAATATATATTAAAATAGCTTTAGTTTAAAGTTAAAAAAATAAAATAAAAATAGCTATAAAAAATAAATATAATATAAAAAGTATTATATAAATATTAAAAAAAAGCATTAAAAACTATATAAAAATATTAAAATAAATATTATATATTATAAATATTATAAAGCTATTAACTATATACCTTTATTTTAAATATAAAAAAAGCTAGCATTTATTTATATTAAAATAAAAGTTTTAAAAAAATTAAATTGTAAGCATATTATATTTAGTTACTAAAAAAATATATAAAAGTATATAAAAAATTTTTATATTATTATTAAAGCTATAAAATAGTTATAAAAATATTAGGCAGCAAGCAAAACCATTAAACTTAAAAAAAATAAGCTATTAAAAATATTATATAATATAAAAATAATTAAAAAAAAATACTTAATAAAGTAAAAAAAATTGCTAATAAAATATAATATTTAAAAACTATTAAAATATTTAATTAATATAAAAAGTTTAAAAAAAATTATATTTAAATAAAATAATTTAATAATTTTATAATTTTATTTTTTATTTACTTAATAATTAAATAAATATATTTATTAATAGAGTTAAAAAAACTAGCGCAATAATACGTTAGCAAATAAATAATAATAATTATATTAAATATAATAAAAAAATAAACTTTTAAAAAAATTAATAGTTATTAAAGCTAGCTTTAAATTAAAAATAAAACAATAATAATTATAATAGCTAATTATAAATTAAAAATTAAGAACTTAGTATATTTAATTAAAAGCTAGTTTAAAAAACAAATAGTAAGCAATTGTTTTTTTGTTTTTTAAAAAAGTAAAAAAAAGCTAATAAGTTAGCAAAATAACTTTAATTAAAATAATAATAAATATAATAAAATATGCTAACTATATTTTATAAAATAATTAATAAAGCAATTATAAAAAACTTATAGTAGTGCTAGCTATAAATTAACTAAAATATATAATTTATATAAAAAAATATTTTAAAACTTTTTATTTTATATTAAGCATAATAATTAGGCCTATTAGCTTAAAAAAAAAAAGCTAGTTAGTTTTTTAGTAAATTTATTAATAAATAATTAATTAATATTTAATTAAATTAAATATAATAAAATAAGCTATATTTATGCTTAAGCTAAAAATATAAAACTTAGCACTAAAAGTTATTAAAATAAATAAATATATTATTATTATAATTTTAAATAACTATAATTAGTTATTAAATAGTTTATAAATAATAAAAAATAAGCATATAATAAAATTATTTAAACAAATAGTTAAAAAATAGCAAATAAACTATAATTTTAATTAAATAATAGCTAAGCATTTATTTTAAAAAGTATATATAACTATATACTTTTTATTAAAAATATAATATTAAAAAGCTAGCTTAGCTTTAATAAGTTAAGTTATAAGCTTTTTAAACTTAATAACTTGCTAATAAATAAGCATATTATTATTTTTTATAAACTGCAAACAATATTTAACAATTATTTATAGCTTATTTTTAAAACTTAGTTAAAACTTAAACGCTTTTTTATAAAATAAGCAACACTTATTAATATTAATAAAAAGTATATTGTTAAAAATATAAAAAGCAATTACTAAATAAAAAAAACTAATTTATAATATAGCAAAATTAATAGTTTTAATAATATATTATAACGTATCTTACGGCTATATTTAACACCTGGCTATATTTAACTTTTTTTTTTCTTATATAAAAACCGTCTATGCGCAACATTATAACTTGGCCAATACTAATGCTATAATAATATAAATAGTACCAGTTAATTTCTAACTAAATAACGAGTTCAATATGATTTTTTTTATATTTATAGTATTTTTATTTAGCAAGTTATTAAGCAATACGCTAAGCAAGGATTATATGATTTTTAGCAAAGATTATATTATAGTACAAATACTATAATACTATATAACTTGTTTAATAATAAAGTAATTAAAATAAAACAAATATTACTATATTCCTTATTTTATTAAAAATCTAATAATTATATTTTTATTAATATATAGCTAAAATTAATAAAGTTGTAAATTTACGCACAGACCTTTTTGCTAAAATCTTTTTAATAATCCTTACTTATTTACTACTTTAATAACCTACTAAATAAAAATTCTATAAATATAAAAAAATTATATTTGAACTTACTACTTAGTTAGGAATTAACTGGTGCTATTTATATTATTATAGCATTAGTATTGGCCAAGTTATAATGTTGCGCACGGATGTTTTTTATATAGGAAAAAAGTGTGCAATTGACCCGGGTGTACAATTAACCCGTGGGATGCGTTAAGCTATTATAGTTATTATTTATATTAATAATTTATTATACTTTATAAATTTGCTTTTATAATATTATAAACATAATTATAATTAGCTTAATATTTAGTTAGCTAAATAATTATATTTTAGCTAAAGCAAACTTTAATTTTTTATTTTTATAAACATTTATATTAGCTATTTAAATTATTTAACTTTAATAATTTAAAGTTTTTTTTATTAAATATAATAAGCACTAAGCTTTTAAATTATTTATATTTTTATTTAAGCAAAGTTTTAATTCAATAATAGTTATTTGCTTAGTAATTATAAATTTTATAAATAATATTATTTATTTAAATATTATATTATAACTAAAATATATAAAAATATAAAAATATAAAAATATAAAAATATAAAAATATAAAAATATAAAAATATAAAAATATAAAAATATAAAAATATAAAAATATAAAAATATAAAAATATAAAAATATAAAAAGTAAAGTTTAATATGTTATAAAATAATATGCTAAGTTACGGAGGTGCAGTTTGTGGCCTGTGTAGTAAATTCAAGAAATATATATAAATTATATAGTAGCTAGAAAAGACTAACTTAAGTGTGCAGCAATTATTTTAGGCCACAACTATATAAACTAATTCTGCTACATAAAAGGCGGTAAGCTAAAATAAAAAGGTGGCATATAAATAAGCTTAATATATAATAGCATCTACAAGTATAAATAGCTATTAACCTTATATAGCGTATATGTTATAACTACTTTTTTAAACTACTAATTATTACCTATTAAAGCTATATAGGTAACTAAGCGGTTTATTAATTATATGCTTTTTTTTTTATATATAGCAATTAACTTGCTTATTTAATAAAAAACTTGTTAACTTAACTAATTTAAATAATATTTTTTTACCTTGTTGCTTAAGTTAAATATAATATCTTTTTTAAATAAAAGCAAAGTATATTAGCTAATAAAGTAAGTTTTTAAGCTATAACGCTTATATTTATTGTGCTTGCAATAGTTAAATTACTGTTTTAGTATAAATAATATAGCTATTTAGCTTTGCAGTATTTAAAAGGTATTTAAATATAAAGTGTTATTTTTACTATTAATGCTAAATATGCTAAGCTTTATTTTATTAAGGCTTTTAGTTTTTTAACTAGCGTTATTACTAAAATTTATACTAAAAAACTAAAATTTTAACTGCTATAAAGTGTTAAGCATAGCTAAGCATAATAATAGTTATATAAAGTTATTATATACTTATAAAATGCTTTTATAGTTGTTAATTTTAGCTTATAACTTAAATAATATAATAATATATAGCTTTTAAATATAAAAAATATTTAGTTAATTATAAGTATTTGTATCTTATATATTTTGCTTTTATTTTATAAAAAATAAGCGTACTAAGTTATTATTTTTTATTTTTATATTTTTAAAGGTATAAAAAGCATAAACTATTTTATTTAAATTATTATATAGTTATAAGAAAGCATTAGTTATAGTTTAAAAGTTTTAATTATTATAATTTGCTATAAATAATTATAAGCATACAATTTATTATACTTTTTAATTAAAGCAACTATATATATAAATAAATTAAGCTTTTAAAAAGCTTATTATTTTATAATTAACTTATAATTTACTTTTAAAATAAGGTAGCTAAACATTAAACTTAGCAAAGCTTATAAGTAAAAGCAGATTTAGTAGTATAAGTTAAAGCTTTTAAAGGTTAGCAGCAAAAATGCTATTATTTATAATAGCTTAAAGTTTTGCTATTATAGCTATATAAATATTATTTATTTAGTTTACTTAGCTATTAAACTTATTAATAAAGGTTTGTTAAAAGTGCTTAATAGTAGCTTAAATAAAGCTTTAAACTTATTAAGCGTTAAAGGTTTAGTTTGCTATTATTTATTATTATTAATAATATAATAGCTTAATAACTTTACTTTAAATTTGGTGCGTTTTTAGCGCATATTTAAAATGTTTTAATTAGCAAGGTATAAAACATAAAGTATAAAGCTGGTCTTTTTTATTTAATAGCAAGTAATATAGCTAAAAAATATAATAAAAGATATTATAAAGGCATAGCAAATAATGCTATAAGGGCGTAGCAAATAATGCTATAAAAAGTATAAGCTAAACCTTTTACTTATGCTATAAAAAATATAGCTAAAAGCATATAATAAAAAATGTTGCTTTAAAGTACTATAAAGGATATAGCAAAAGTATAATTTTAAGCTTAGCAAGTGCAAAAAATGCATAATAAAAAATGTATTAGTAAGCAATGCTATTAAAAAGGTATAAAAATAAGCAATATGTTTACTTTATAAAAAGACTTTTTAATAATTGCTTTTTAGGGCTTAAAAAAATATTATTATTTTAAAAATAAGGCTTTAGTTAACTAATTATGTTTTTAACGGCCAGAGTGTTTAAAAAAAGAAAAAAAAAAAATGTACTCTTACTAGCAATGTAGGCTATATAAAGGGTTGCATGCAACTGCAAGCAATGTAAGCATACAATAATAAGATCTTTAAATGCTAGCACTTTTTAAAATAACCATATAATAGTTATAAAGGTACAGTTTGCAGCCCGTATAATAAATTTAAAAAACACATATAAATTATATAGTGGCCAGAAAAGACTAACTTAAGTGTGCAGCAGTTATTTTGGGCCACAACTATATAGACTAATTCTGCTACATAGAAGGCGGTAAGCCGAAATAAGAAGGTGGCGTATAAATGGGCTTAATGCATAATAGCATCTATAGGTATAAATGGCCATTGACCTTGTATAGCGTACATGCCGTAACTTGCTAGATTTTAAAAAGTAGCTATAAAAAATTACTTTTATTTAATGTGTTAATTATATATAGCTATAAGGTCTTATTAAGCCTTTAGCTAATCTTTAACTTGCTTTTAGCAAGCTTACGCAAGCAATATATACTTTTTTAATAGTTAGTCCTTAAAAATAATACGTTCTCTTTATAACCTATTTGTTAGGACATTATCATCATGGCACAGTGTGTGAGACACAGTGCATGTGGTGGTGATATACTATATGTAGTATAAAACCTCTCTACTCTATAGCTTTGCTAGCCTGATCTTTTTTTTTAACAATAATGATATGATCTGCACTTATAACACTATCTTCTTATTTTATCGATGCTTTTGTGATCGGTATATATTGCTAAAGCTAGTTTTTAATAACTAGCTATTAAAATATTTAAATTTTTTTAATTGTTATAAAATTATACTAAATTATTTAAAAGCTATTTATTTAACTTTAAGCCTTAGTTAATTATTTTTATTATTTTTATTATTTTTATTTTTTATATAATATAGTATAATATAAAATATCTTTTTTTTAAGGTATAAACAGTGTACTACTAAGGCTTAATTTTATATATCTAGTACTTAAACGTTTTTTATAGGCCATATTTACAGACCTACTAAAACAACCTATCATTATAGATTTGCATGTATTTTATTAGTCTAAGCCTAATTTGGAGTGGTGCGGAGCACCACTGCACCTGCCCATGAAGGAGACTCTGAGCCACTGAGATAACCATTTCTATACTCAGGTTCTGAGTCACTTCTCCTTTGTCTGTAATGACATTACATGGATGTCTTTTCCATGACACATTGTTCAGGAGGTTTTGCACATTGAAGATCAATCGCATTATACCATAAAGAGTGTGCGGTGCTTTAACTCGCCTAATAGGCAATACAATGCAATGTAACTCCAGTACCAGAAGTCTGGCACTGTAATCACTACAGTCAGGTTATGAATAATAATATCTAGATACGTGATTGTTTGCCGCAGGAGAGCCAAGGGTCTTCGACAGGAAGTAGATGGCAGTCCCAGCATTGGCCTCTTTATGATTTCACTGACGCGTCTACCCATCCGCCGGCCGCAAGATCACGCTCTATGTGCATTGTCATAACCGCCCGTTGTATCTCGTTCCAGTCCCGACACATATGAATACCACCCCATCCAAGCGAGACTTGTGAGTGTTCATCATCCACAAGTGGCTCTAGTGACAGGTCGGCATGGCACATGATGGACTAGAACCGGCAAGTAAGCAGATGTCCGGCCGGGGGGCTTCCTGGAATCAAGGTGGACTTACTTGTCGAATCATCTCAATACAGTGGTGTAGATGGCCCGTGTCAAGCTGGCCTGGTCCAGAACCTTCCCCTTTCACCTCCCCGCGCCCATAGCTAACTATTGCTTGCTTGAGGGCCATCTACAATAGCGAGCTGTCAGCGGCTTCTTCTTCAACGTGTACAGTCTAGGGTCCTGTGCAGGTTACTTACCACACAGTGAAGCTGGTGCATTGCAGAAAGACCGAACGCCTCACTCGCTGGGTCAAAATCATCAGGATACGCAGCTACACGGCTCATCGGCTGTCCCTTCCCCCCGATCCCCCCGTTCTCGGGGTGCGGTATTGCTATGAAGGTTCCTGTATAGATCGTGTCCCATATAGATGGAAGAACTGTCCCATTCGCATCCCGCGCTCGAGGCTCGGCATCGAGAAATCGTTGGTCCTTTTGTAAGACCACAGGCTTCCGGCGAACTGATACAATACGAGAGTGAGAAGAGTGATGTGCGCTATAGGCACGCTGCCGGGGTGCTTACCATCGCCAAAGAATATGTCAGAAGACAGCTCTACGCCGTCTTGTGCCCCGACAGCAGGTGGACTCCATTGGTAAGAATACCTCCCAGCAAGGAAGCTGAGAATGGGTAGGAGAAAAAGGCCCGTGTACGCATATAGGGAGAGACGTGGACGAGGGCCTCTTGCTTCTGGCTCATGAAGCGGCGTGTACTTTGTCTCAAACATATCGACAATGGGTTTGTGGCATCAAGATTACATGTGAGTTCGAGAGCACTCGTTCAAGAAGGAAGTGAAGGAAACAGGAGCGGGAGCGGAAAAAGACTCTGGTGGGGGTTATCAGATCAGGGACAACGGCTTGCATGTGTCTATACTATCATTCTCATCTATCGGCTTCTATTCGTCACACGGTCAGGGTATACCCGAGACGTTTTGTTCAGTCATGATCGCTAGGTCAAGGAACGCCGTCCGTGCAGCTTTATCAATTATGTCCTAGATCCGGCAGGCAGGCAGCGAGTACTCCGGCGCTACTGCACTCGCAGGAATAGGTACGTATGCAGGGTATGTGGTAACATTGCTTGACCAGATTGGTCTACAGTGCAGTTGGTGGGTAGGGTCCCATCCCTTCCCGCTCTCCCCCCTCTTCACGAATGCAATGGTTGCATTTCGCAGATCCGAGCTGAGGGGCGTTGCACTAGACAACGCCATCCGGAGAGTGTGCCCGAGCCTTAGTACAACACCACCACCTTGGCGCTAAAGCCTATTTTGAGTTCAGCTGTCGTCAAGAGTCCAGTCACATCTTTTCTCGAGCACACACGCAAGACCATATTCAAATTGTTTCATAGTGCCTCTCACTAGCCTTGATTTGCAGGCTACTGCATTATTGTTCTCTTCGTTGTTGTACGTGTATAACTTCGATACTGCATTCTGAACGAAGAGCAGTAATGGGCAGCAAAATATGATGTCAAAGCTATGGTCCCCCTGGAGCGCCACGTGCGCGTTCCTTGTCAAGGCCATGGCTTATACCTGTGGACACTAGGAGACTAGTTTACTCGGCATCTCCTTCTTTACCGTCATAGTCAACGACACCCCAGCTTCCCTCGATCTGGCGGGCTGCCTTGGCCTGCTCCTCTTTGCCATCATAGTCAACGACACCCCAGCTTCCTTCGATTTGGCGAGCCTCCTTAGCCGCCTTTTCCTCCTTGCCATCATATGCAACAACTCCCCAGCTTCCTTCAATTTGGCGAGCTTGTTTAGCCGCCTTCTCTTCCTTGCCATCGTATGCAACTACTCCCCAGCTACCCTCAATCTGACGGGCTTGTTTGGCAGTCTCCTTCTCCTTGCCATCGTAGGCCACCACGCCCCAGCTTCCCTCAATCTGGCGGGCTGCCTTTGCCGTCTCCTCCTTACCATCGTATGCAACGACTCCCCAGCTTCCCTCGATCTGACGGGCAGCAACTATTGTAGCAAGGTTAAAATGCGTGTTAAGATCATCCAGGAGTAGGTACACCATAGTTGTATGGAAAATCTAACGGTGCGTGCGTACCTTGGGGTTTCCCAGCGGGGGCTGCGAGAGCGACGAGTGGCCCGAGGAGGGTCAGGAGCAGCGTGGACTTCATAGCGGACTTCATATTGACTTAGCAAGATTGCAGGATTGGGACTCAGTGTATGATTCTGGGAGCAGACAGAAGGTTCAGAGCTAGAGAGGTATCTTAAGGTGTTCTTAAGCGTCCGGGAGTATGGTAGGAGGTGAGATACCCTACACATATATATATGCACATATATGTACATGTATCCATATACAACGTAGTATAGGATCCTGTCCTTACTACACACAAGCCCATACCGGGGATATAAACCGTAAGATCATTATCATGGCCATCCGTTTCCCTCCTCCCTTCGTCCAAGTGCGTCCGCGGAGAAGGCCGTAGCTCCCAATTAGTCTTACGGGTAGATACCTCTGTTAGCGTATGCCCCAGCTAGACACGGCTCCTCTCTCTTGTCGTGAGCTGGTACCATGTAAGCCTATCGGCGGAATCCCTTTCTCAACCCATCATGTGTGAACGTGTTTATCACGGTAATGTTACTCGCTGGAACTCCTCACATGTCCACTTCGCTCGCCGAGAGCTGAAGTCGCTCTGATGTTGTTAACTTCATCTGGACCCAGGGTACAGAGCTTGTGTCATCCGAATTTGCAATCGGCAATGGACCGCTAGAGCCATATTGCTGTAAAGTATACGCGAGGAGCACGTCCCGCCCGTTGTCTGGGTAGACCCCGTCATCGTGAAAATAGTAGTCAAGATTCTTCAAGCAGTCACCTTCTGCTTTGGGCTACTTTGCATCGCGATGCAGGTCAGATCTTCTTTCGTGTTGGTCGAGTAGATGGATCCGAAACCAGCGCGTTGTCCCAGCATCCAGTCGACATCCTATTCGACAAGGACGCATGCACCCCAGGCACACCGACGCCGTTAGTAGAGCCCAATAATGCCTCATTCCGCGTGGACGTTATTGTCACCCAACGACACCTAGAGCGCGACGTAGGTAGTAAGGATTCCCCGTTGCGCATCAGCTCTCTTGCGGACTCGGAGGACCCCTGGTCCCGGATTGCTGCCATGTGCAAAGGTTGGTTGCCGGATCTGCCTTATGCCACCACATATGCAGATCACCCCAGCCTGTAGTGGATTCTAGGCCCGGATTGGCCCGGCCAGAGTCAGGCCCATAAGTTCCCAAGGGAGGATTCTAGTGCATGTCTATCTGTCGTCCTCAGACCTCCCCGCCTTCTCCCAGTCCGCAACTCACACTGCCTCAATCACCAAGTCACGATTCTTGTCCGGGGTCGGTACAGAACTAGGAAAGGATCGGTACCCTTCCGAACCACCGGCATTCATACCCAGATTAACATATTACATATTTGCCTATGTAGCTTTATGCAGTTCGGAGTCCGAGCCACTATTGAGATGTTGCGTTTTCATTCGCATCCCGGAACAGACCAGGGCTTCAACTAACATAAGTCGTCGTCATCACTATCATTAGGTAACTCGACTATGTCGCCATCACTAGCGCCCGCGACATCGCCTCACACAGCTGCCGGGGTCGATAATAGGTATTACAGAAGCTGGGTAGATTGTATGCACCACGCCGCAAAGTGATTGAAAGTAGAAAGTCCAACTATGGTATACATGATGAGCGAGTCTTGAGTAAATAGTAGATAAGATACTTTCAAGCATAGAAGTAAATACATTCGTAGTCAAAGCGAGGAAGTTCCGTCGACGCGTTGACGCGGTAAATCTACTGGGGAAAAGGGTGAGCGTTTTCATTACGCTCCGCAGCCCACGCCCTGATCTTATCAAAATTGCGGCACGTGTGTGTAATGCCGCCAAAGACAGGCCGTGCCCGGTGGAATTTCTCATTCCATTCGACCTGAAATCCCGAGATGTCCGCTGTGCACATGAACGACTGTCTGAGAGCATCGATGCAATGCTCGAGATGGAGTCTATATGTGTGCGGGTCATCGTTCATTCCATAGTAGTCGATGTCTAAGGTCTTGCGAATGCGGTTCTGGATAGGAGACGGTAAGCTACGGTATCCCTTACGTTGGTCCGGGAGCAAACCCCTCACAACACAGGTTCTTCTACTTACTAGGCAGTGAAGCTGGTGAAACACCTCGACACCTTGAACCCACCAGCCGCCAGGCTTTTGGTATGTCGTCCCTACAATGGTCTTGGCCTCATCCCCGATCAAATCCATTGCTTCCCCTAGTTCCCGGGCGTCAGCATCGTATGGACGCGTGGTCGATAATGTGATGGCACAAACGTACCTGGGATGATATGTTCCCAAGCAGCATCGATCTCTGGACTGGGTGGTCCAACGTACTGCGTAGCACCAGGTGTATCTGGGCGGTAAAGTGTCCCGTTCTCGTCCCAGTCCAAATCACCCAGATACTTATACCTGGTTATTTCGATCTGGGACTTGAGAGGCTCTGTATTCATGTGAGCATTTGTGTTCATGCACAGGTCATTGGTCTGGAGGGTGTGGTGGCCGTACCCAACTCTGTCGAGTACCCATACTCGAAACTATCGTAGCGGTACGCCCACACACTGAGCTTCCAAGTGAGGACCAGAGAGAAGAACCAGAAAAAGACTACGACCGGCATCCACCAAAACCTGAGGAACACCCTCCGTCGCGGCAGAGGGCGCCGGTGCAGAAGCCCTTCTGCCTCGTCTTCCGAGAACCTGAGCTCCTCTTTTCGGAAGACGACATCTGCCTTAGATGGGCACGCCTCAGTGCTTGCCTGGGAAGATGTGTCGTCCATGACTTTTGAAGGTGACTTTTGAAGGTGGCAAAGAAACGAGGCGCAAAGTTCTCCTAGCAGGGTGAACAGGAAACATGTAGCAACACAACCAAAGGGATGTGAGCACGAAGGGGGTGATAATGGATATTGGACTTGGAATCAAAGGTTCCCATTTTCCGTCCATAACTATTCTATGGCAAGCCCGAAAGCACAACTGCTTTACTCGACTATTTGACCACACATCCCGTTGCCTTGTCATGCATGCATTAGTCTAGAGCCACTTCATGCAAGCCCTATCAACAGTAACCCATCCCACCACCCCTGTCGGCTGGAAACAACGGAGGATGGGTGTGCATACGCGACACACACAAATGCTTGTTTTCTCGCTAGCCTCTTGGCTGATTCGATGGCTTTGTCGGGCGGAAAACCGGGAATGCACCCCACAAGACCCGAACGCCATCCCCATAATACACCACTCAGCGCCTTTCTTGGCAGGATGGCAGGTCCACGAGAAGTCCATATCCTCTCGTTCGCCATATTCCAACGCTTTGATGTGCTATAATTCTTCTATCGCCCCTGTCGCAACGTTACCTTCTGTGGTTTATAGCGGCTGTACTCACCTCTGCATACGGCGACGACAGGAGCTCCGGAGAGCGAACCCCTCTTGGCGGCAAACACTCAAGACAGTCAAACTTGGGGCTCTTTTGACCCCTCTCGGAGGCAGTCACCTTTATCCATGTAGAAGACCCTACTGAGATTATCGTTCAGAGGTTGGTTGCTTTAAGCACGTGGTGAAGATGTTATCACCAGCTTCGACGAAAGACCATAGCCGTTTCTCTGACGAGCACTCAGAGTCTGTAAGAACAATACTGCTTGACGATGAGAGCCATTCCATCATTATACGACCGCGAGACAAGGCCCGCTGGCCATGGATTGCGTCAACTATCGTACTTGCCATCACTACAATCGTACAGTTACTGCGGACGTTGCAGCGAAACGACGCGGCTTGCGGCGCAAATTATGCTCCCACCGAGCTTGGTGAGTAATCATATACACTATTATAAGTATTCCCCGAAGAATATTCATGAAGGATGTTGACACTAATAACTAGTCGGTTCACGTCGGCATCAGATCGAGTTCTCCGGGGCTCTGACATGGAATTCTAGTGGGATTCTGGTCAACGAGCACAGGCCTGGCGAAACGATTTGGGTCGGAGATCCGAGCCCTGAAATGGACGCATTGTGGGATGGGTTCCAGGATAGTAAGGCCCGGCGAGGATTGAGAGCGTTGACGTGCGCCTATGACTTAAACACTAATTACTCCTAGTCTGGAACGTTCTGCTAGACGGAAAAGAGGCTGACCTGGTTCGCGACAAGACGCTCATGTACAATGGATACTGGATAACTGGGTTAGACGTTTTCCATCAGCTGCACTGTCTGGTAAGGCAATGACCTACACGTATATTGTCTCTCTTCGGTTTGGATTCTAGGGGCCGTTGTCTAACCTGCTAATACATGTTAGGACACCCTTCGTAGAGCGCTATACCCAGACTATTATCCCCGCGAAGCTTCGAAACGAACCCAACTCCTGCACCAGGAACATTGTGTCGATTACCTCCGACAAGCCATCATGTGTCACGCAGACACGACGCCAGTCCCACAGAAATGGCTGCCGCAGGCCAAGCGCTTCGGACCAAATTTCGCAACAGTCCATACATGCGGTTCTGTCGATGAGCTCGTAGCATGGTCGAGAGAAAGGAACGCAGCTGCCCGTGGGAGTTCTCGTGGCCTAGACATGGCCAAAGACCCGGCTGCGGTTGTGACAGCAGAGGACTTCTTTGGGCCTTCCGCGCAGAGACACCCAAACAGTCACGATCATTAGTTTGCCAGCTATAATGAAAAAAGCAATTAAATGTAGAAAAGATAGCTTGATCATAGAGTTTTCATATATGCTTATGTGGTAGGCTAAAGTCATTAAGGACATAGGACATGGGCACCCTTTGTTTATTGTTGGTCTACTAATTATCTGGAAATAGCCTAGGAAAGACAACCATTACATACTAGGTATTCCTACCTCACTCCCAGAGCCCCTGCTAATAGGCCCGGTACTGCCAGACAGACAGCCTCTAAACTGTAAAGCTTTAAGACTTTAAAGTTTTGATTTAATATGCTGTGAAGCAGGGTTATACTTCTCTCTCTCTGACACACACATACATACTCCCTCGCTTGCTTGCCCTGGGAGGAGGAGATTCGCCTCCCCTGCCTTGGACCCCCCTTTGCCCCTTTGGGGGCCTGCGTCCTATTAACCGCCTAACCTAGCTCTCTTGCATTAGACCACTGTCCCTCTTGAGGGCCGTTGTAGCCAATGTACTAACCTAGTAACCTTTAAGGCCTAATATTGTGCTGCTTTAAACCTCAATTAAGCCTTATGACTATTTTAAGTAACGCATTTCACAGGCTAATTGCATACCCGGGTTAATAGCGTAACTTTATAAGTTTTATAAAAAAAAATTTTTTTTTTCCAAAAATAAAAAAATAAAAAAAATAAAAAAACAGTAAATATAACTATATAATAAACTTAAATAATTGTTAGGCGATCATAAAAACATTAATAAAAAGGTAAGACAATGTTATTAGTGTAGATCGTATTATTATTGTTTTAAGATAAAAAACCTAGCAAAGCTATAGATAGAAAAGCTATTATAATGTATGCTACCTGCACTATTTATTACTAAATATATATTGTTTACATGTACTATATAACTTTTTAACAATAATAATGTTTTATATAAAAAGTTATATAGCTTATATATTTTTAAATATATTAAAATATTAATTATATATTTATTATAGTTAAATAATATTTATAATATATATAATAATATACTATATATATTATAATAACTTTTTAATTTATAGCTTTATAACAAAATTTTTTTATATAATAATAATTTAATTTAATTAATTATATATTTTTATAATATTAATTTTTTAATACGTTTATAATTGCTATATATTTAATTGCAAACAATTTTAAAGTTAATATTATAATTGATTTTTAATTTAATTTTATTTATTATTAATATATTTAAGATAATTATATTATTTTAAAAGCTTTTATATATAACGTTTTTATAATATAAAATTATTTAAAGTATAATATTATATTAAGTAAAACAATAATAAAATAAAAATATAAATATAAATATATTATTAAGGACAAAGTTACAATGGTATAATAATAAAAGGGTTAATAATAATAATAATAATAATAATAATGATAATAATTAAAAGGAAGGCAATGCTATAAAGGAATATTAGCAGTATATATATATAGCAATATAGTGCATAAAGTGTGAGTATATAATTTGCACTGTTGCATCCTAACATATATAATATTTATTTAAATTTTATTTAATAATAATAAAAAATTAAGCTTTTTATTATTTAAAAAATATATTGTTTTAATATAAAGGTTAAAGTAAAGTATATTATAAAATAATATGCTAGATTTAAAAAGTACTTATAAAAATTATTTTTATTTAGTGTTATAATTATATATAGCTATAAGCTTTATTAAGCTTTTTAGCTAATTTATAAAAAGTTATGGCTATAATATATAACGTATCCCACGGCCATATTTGCCACCCGGCCATATTTGCCACTTTTTTTCCTATACAAAAAACGTCCGTGCGCAACATTATAACTTGGCCAATACTAATGCTATAATAATATAAATAGTACCATTCGATTCCTAACTAAATAACGAGTTTAAATATGATTTTTTTTATATTTATAGTATCTTTATTTAGTAAGTTATTAAGGTAGTAAATAAACAAGGATTATTAAAAAAAATCTTGGCAAAAAGGTCCGTGCGTAAATTTATAACTCTATCAATTTTAGTTGTACAATAATAAAAATATAACCATTAGATTTGTATTAAAATAAGGAATCTAGTAGTATTTTTTTAATTTAATTACTTAAATATTAAACTAGTTATATAGTACTATACTTTTTGCACTATAATATAATCCCTGCTAAAAATTATATAATCCCTGCTTAGCGTATTGCTTAATAACTTGCTAAATAAAAATATTATAAATATAAAAAAATTATATTTAAACTCGGTATTTGGTTAGGAATCGATTAGTACTATTTATATTATTATAGCATTAGTATCGGCCAAGTTATAATGTTGCGCACGGACGTTTTTTGTATGGGAAAAAAAGTGGCAAATATGGCCGGGTGGCAAATATGGCCGTGGGATACGTTACTAAAGTATATATTTAATAATAGCTTTTTTATTAAATAGCTTTTTAATTTTTTGCTACTAGTTTTTTAATAAAAACTAAATATTTATTTATTTAAATAAAACCTAATTATAAAAAATTTTATTTTAGTTTTTTGCTTTATATTTTTTATAACTTTATATTATAAACTTTAATTATTATAATTATTTAATTGTTAAATTTTTGCTTTATAATAAATTTTATTATTATTTTATTTTATTATATAAAATTTTTATTATATTGCTATATATTTTATAAATATTTTATTAAAAAATGTTTTAAATTAAGTTTAAATTTAAAGTTTTTATAATTAAACTATTAATGCTTTTAATATAAAATGTATTAATAAAAATAATAATATAATTATTAATAGTACTAAGCTTTATTTTTAATATATTTTAAAAATATATATTAATTTTTAGATTATTTGTTTAATATATAATTGCTAATTTTTTTAAAAAACTTTTAACTTTTTATTTTATTATAAATAACTTTATAAGCAAGCTAATAAAAAATGCTTTTATACTTACTTAGTATAAAAATTATAAAAGTAATGTATAATAAAAAAACTGCTAATATAATAATAAAGAGGTTTTTATTAATAAATTAGCAAAATATATTAAAAATTTTATATTTAATATATTTTATAACTTAAGTTAAAAGAAAATTATATATTTAAGCTAAAGTAGCATACTTATAACTATTAGAAAGCTAATTAATAAATATATAAAGCTTATATTATTATTAATAATAATTAAAAAAGCAAGCTAAAAAAATAAATAAATAATAAAGCATTTAATAAAAGAAATAGGGGGCAATATAAATAGCGTTTTAATTAATAATAAGCTTAATAAATTTATTATTTAATATAATTTTAATAAAATAATTAATAAAGCTTATTAAAAAGTGCTAAATATAATTATAAAAAGTAGTAATAATAAAAGCTTAACAAGCTTTTAATATAAAAGTTATATTAATAAAAAAAAAATTAATAAGTAAAGCAAAAAAATAAAAACTAGCTTTTTATAAGCATAAACTAATAATAATTATTATAATAATTAATATAGTACTTTTTAAAGCAAAAATAATAATAGCTTAAAAGCTATTTAATAATAATATAATAATTACTATTAAAAAATGCTTTTTAAAAAACTTAATAAAAGCAAAATAATAGTAATAGTTTTTAAATTAAAAACTATGCTATAAAAATTATTTAATATATATAAAAAAAAAATTTATAGCATAGCTAAAAAAATTTATATAAATAAAAAGCTTTATAAAAAGTTGAAAAAAATATAAAAAAATAAAAACTAAATATAAAAATATTTTAATTTATATAAGCATTTTAAAAATAGTTAAAAAGCTTTATAATAAAAGCTTACTATAAAAAATATAATTTTTTAATTATAAACTATTTAACTTAAATATAAAAATTAAATAATATTTTAATTATTATAATTATAATTATATAATAATTTATTACTTTAAAAAAGCTTATTATAAATATTATATAGCTTTTAAGTATTTTTAAAAAAAATATATTTAATAAAAAAAAAACAGCTTAATTTAAATATATTAATTATAATAAAAGCTATAAAAGTAAAATTAAATATTATAAAATAAGTATTTAAAAAAACATATTAAAATAATATATATAACATAGCTATATAATTTTTCAAATAATAAAAAGTAATATAACTAATTAATATATATAGTAAATAATATATTAGCACTATTATAATTAGCTTTAATAATAGTTTATTTAAATACTTTTAAAAAGCTTAGTATTAAAATAAGCTTGCTAGCTAAAAAAAAAACAAAATAGCTATTAGCTTACTTAATAATATTTTTTTTAAAGCATTAGTTTATAATTAATAATATTTTTTAAAATATATAAAAAATTTAAATTAAAATATTATATAAATATTTAAAAAAACTATATATAATATAATAGTTATATTTAAACTTGAAGTTAATAAATTAAAAATAGTTTTATAATTTAAAAATAATTATTATTATATTTAAAAAAATAATAAAGCTGTTATATAAATTAATAAAAAAATTATATTAAAAATATTAAATATAAAAATAATATAAACTAAATAAATATATAAATAAATAAAAAGCTAAATATTTTTATAGTTTAAATAATTTATTTATTAAGCTTAATAAAAATAAAATATATATTATATAATAATAAAAAGCTTTTAAATTTTATAATATACTGAAAGCTATTATTAATAACTTTATTTAAAAAACTTATTAACATAATTAAAAACGAAAAAAACTTTATTATTAATTTTATATAAATAATTTAAAATAAAAAAATTAAATTATTAAGCTTTTAATATATTTATTAAAACTAGCAAGTATATAAAAAATTATTTATAAAGCGCTAAAAAATAAAACTACCTATAAATAAATAAGATATATATAATAATAAAAATAAAAGTATTAATTATAAATATAAATATTTTAAAAAATAGGGGCAAGCTTAATAAAGTTTTTATTAAACTATTAAAATAGCTTATAACTATTATAAAATCTTTAATATTATATAAAACGCTTAACTTAAAAATAAAAAATATTATAAATAGTTATAAAATAAGCATAATGTATCCTACGGCCATATTTAATACCGGGCTATATTTAATACTTTTTTTCACTTTTGTAGGCATAACTTTTGATTTATTATATCTTTAGTACCTACTATAGTAGGCCTTTAAAAAAAAGTTTAATATTATTTTTGCACTTTAAGCGCTTTATATAAACCTAAAACTAAACATTTAATATATAGCTAAAATTTATAATATATTATATATAACTTTTTTTAATTAAAAATATAGTTATATAATAATATTTAATAAGTTTACTAATAATTAAAAACTTACTAAATTTAAAAAGCAAGCTATTATATAATATATACTTAATTTTATTATATAGTTAATAGTTTTTACTTAAGCATAATAATATTAAAAATATAGCTAACTAATTATTAAAGTTATATAATAAAAAATATGTTAGCAAAAACTAAACTTTTACTTTTATATAATAATAATTAGCTTTTATAATATATTTTAATTGCTAAATTAAATACTAGCAAATTTTATATAAAAATTGGTTTAAATATTATAAGTAGTTTGCTTTTATATAAAATATAATAGCAAAATATATAGTTTTAAAATATATATATATATAACTTTAATAACACTAGATTTATTATAAGCAAAATTTTACTTAAAATAGTTATAACTATATTTAATTATATAAAAAACTTAAAAGTAGTATACTAAAGCAATTATAAATAAGCTATAATTATTTAAGCTATTTTATTATATAGCTATATTATTTTGCTATATATTATTGTTATAAAAAATTATTTATTATTTTAATATAAAAGCATTTTATTGCTTAATAGTTAAGTAATTATAACTATAAAAAATAGCTAAATAATAAATAAGCAAAATATTAATTAAATTTAGTATTTTAATTAATATATAAGTAGTTATATAAAAAGTATATATTAACTTTTAATTTTTAACAGCTATAAAAGCTATTATTTATATAATTTTAAAAAGTATTGCAAAAACAATAATATTATTATATTTTATATGCTAGTATATTTATTATATAAGCTTTAGCTTTTTAATATTAGCTATTTTAGCTTTTTAAAATAGTTATATAAAAAAAAAAAATTAATATAAGCATATATTATATATATATTAAAAAGGATTCTTTATTTACGTTTTTTAATACGTTTAACAGGTTAATAATAAAAGCTAACATATAAAAAAGTTTTTAAAAAATAAAATTAATGCTATATAACTTAAAATATATTATTGCTTAGCTAAAATTTTATTTAACTACTTTTATTTTAGCAATTTATTATTTTAAACAATATATAAAATGCAATATTTTAGTTTATATTTATTAAATATTTTCTTATATAATATTAAAATAGCTTGCTAATATATATTATTAAAAGTATATAGCTGTTAGGTTCCTTATGGGCCCGCCCCTACATAGCGCACGTTATGCGTACAAGTTGGCAACCAGCCAGCTCTCATGCCTTTTGGCACAGTGGTATGATTTGGATCCCAACAATAGCAAATTATATATAATATAATAGCTATTATATATTATTTAGCTTTATTAATAAAAAATTACTTTAAATATAAGATGCAAAAAGGTAATAAGCTGCTAAAGCAGCTGCTATACAAAAAATAGCAAAAAAGCATATAAGTAATAGTTATATAAAAAAGCAAAAAATTTGCGTACAACGCTATAAAATATATAGTAAGCTTAGCCATAATATGCAAAAAATTAAAATAAAAAAAACATTTAGCAAATTTAATTTTAAATAGTTTAAATTAATTTTTTATAATATAGATAAGTTATAAAAAGTTATTTATAGAAGGGTAAGAAAAAGTATTAAATATAGCTATAAAATATAAAAAAAAAAAAAAGTTTAAAAAGAATTATAAAATAAACATAATTAAAAATTAATAAATAAGCTAAATATAAATAATAATAAAAGCTTTAAATTTTTTAAAAATGGATTAAAGTTTTATTAAATAAGTATGCTTATTAAAAATAATACTAAATATAAATTTTTTTTTTATAAAATAATTTTAAAATTTTTTTTAATATTTATTATTTATTAAAAAAAAGCTTAAAAGCTTGCAAAAAAAAATTTTTCGCGTTTTTAATAAACTTATAAAATATGTTTTAATAGCTTAAAAAATATAATAGCTATTAATGTTTTAAAATAAAATAAAAAGTTAAAACTAATAATATTATTATTAAATTAATTAATACATTTTTTAAAATATACTATAAGCTTTATATTATTAATTAATAATTTTTATTTAATTAAACTTTTTATAAAAATATTATTTTAAATATTTTTAAAAAATATATATAATAATTATACTTAAACTAAAATTTGGTTTTTAATAAAGCAAACTTTAAAAAATAAAAGCTTATATTATTAATTAATATTATAGGCAAAGCTTTTTAAAAAAAATACATTAATGCTTTATAAAAATAATAAAAATTTATAATGTGCTTTTAAAAAGCTAAATAAATAATAAAAATTAATAATTAAAATAATAATAAAAAATGTTTAATAAGCAGTTTAATAAAGCAATATTATATTTTTATTGTTATTAAATATATTAAAAATATTTAATATAATTAATTATAAACACTTAATAATTATATTATATAAAAAAAAGCTTTTTATTATAAATAATAAGCTAAATAAAAAGTTTTATTATAAGCTATAAAGTGCTTTTTTTAAATAAAAAGCTTATTAAGCTTATTATTATTATTATTATTATTATTATTATTATTATTATTATTATTATTATTATTTTTATTTTTTATATTTATATTATATAAAATACTTCTTAAATAATATTTAAAAATTATTATAATAAGCTTTATAAATAATATTAATTTAATAAGAATAAGTATAAATATTATAAATAATTATAAAAAGCTTAAAAAAGCTTAAAATATTTATAAAATAAAATGTATTTTTTAAAAAAATAATATATTATATTTTTTAAAGCAATTATAAAGCTTAAAAAAGTTTTTAATTTTTTATAGTTTATTTTAATTAAAAGTTAAAATAAAAAATATATTTATTAAAACTATATAAAAAGCTTATAATATAATAGCTAATAATAATTAAATTAAAAAGTTGTGTTTTAAGTATTAATATTATTAAAGCTTATTAGCTATATATAATAATAATTAAAAATATTTTAGCTTATAAAGCTTTAATATAAAATATTAGCTAGCAATTAAAAAAAAGCTTAAAAAATTATTTAAAAGCTTATAATAATTTAAAATTTTTATTTATAAAAAATAATAAAAGCTTTTAAACTAACTAATTTTAATATATTATATTAAAAAAAAATTAAAAATTTTTTTTTTTATTTATTTAAATAATAAAGTAATAGCTTTTAAAAAAAAGATAGTAACGCTTTTATATATATAATTAATAAGCTTAATAAATAAAAAAATTAATAAACTAAATATTTAATAGTTTAAAAAAATTTAGCTATAAAAGCGCTTTAAAGCATATTTAAAAAATGCTTTTTTAAACTATTATAAATAAAATTAATAAATAAATTAAAAAGCTTTAAATATAGTAATAAAATAAAAGTAAATAAAATAATAAAAATAAATATATTTTAATATATAAAGCTACTTAATTATAAAAAAAAAATATTTAAATATAAAGTTAATAAGATATTATAAAAGCTTTTTATATAAATAATATATTTTAAATTATTTTATATTATTTTATAAATATTTAATTAATAAAAAAATAATAGCTTATATTATTTTAAATTATAACTTTTTAAATAATAAACATAAAAAACTATATTAAAAAATTGCTTTAGCTTACTTAAAATTAAAAGCAAAATTAATTATAATTATAAATAAATTAAAAAATATATTAAATATAGCTTAACACATCCTATAGGTTAATTGTACACTTTTTTAAACCGTTATATAAACAATTTTTAACTTTTTATATTTTTACTACCTATTATAGTAGGCTTTTAAAAAAAGTTTAATATTATTTTTGCACTTAAAACTAAGCATTTAATATGTAGCTAAAATTAATAATATACTTTTAATAACTTTAGTAAATTAAAAATGTAGCTATATAACTATATATAATAGCAACCTTAAAAAGCAAAAACTTATTTATTTTAAAAAGCAAGCTATTATATAATATATAATTAACTTTATTATATAATTATTTTTGCTTAAGCATATTAGTATTAAAAATATAGCTAACTAATTGTTAAAGTTATATAATAAAAAATATATTAATAAAAATTAAACTTTTACTTTTATATAATAATAACTAGCGCTTATAATATATTTTAATTACTAAATTAATTACTAGCGCGTTTTATATAAAAATTTGTTTAAATATTATAAGTAGTTTGCTTTTATATAATAATAATAATATTATTTATTTATATAGCTAGCTTTAGCTATGCAATTATTTTGCTAGTACTTTATATTATAATAATGTTTTTATATTTAAAAAAAATAAACTTAGTAAGCTAGCAGTGCGCTAGCAAAATGTTTTAAAATTAACTTTTTTTAACTTTTTTATTTTTATTTATATTTTTTTTATTAAGCCCCCTTTTATATAGCTTTTTACTGCTTTATTTAAAGCTAAAAAGCTTTTTTTATATAAATATAGCTTTAAAATTTAATATTATATAGCTTTTAACCTAGCTTTTAGTTTTTTTAAGTATTTATAAAGCTTTAATATATTTAACTAGTATATGCTTAAGCAATTTTTATTTTTATTTTTTATTAGCACTACTAAGTATATAAGCTAGCACCTAGTAAGTTTAAAAAAGCCTGCTTTTAATTTACTAGCTAATTGCTGCTATAAAGTTTAGCAATATAAAGTAGTTAAAAAAAGCAAGCGCTATATTTAGCTATATTAGCAAATAAACATATTATTATTTAGCTTAAATAGCTTGCAATTAGCAAACAAGCTTTTTTTTAGGTTTTATAGCAGTAAGCAAAGTTGCTACAGCCTTAACTTTAGCATAGGGGCACTATGCTAAGGCTAGTTGCCTTTGCTAAGCGGGAACTAATAGCCGGGGCCTAGTTCCTAAACTTGCAAAGAGGGCTCGAGCCGGATTTAAACCGACGACCGCGCGCAAACAGAGCGTACGGTAGCCAGGCGTATAACTACTGCGCCATCAAGGCTTGCTTTTATATAAAATATAATATAAAGTTTAAAAAAATATATATATATAACTTTAATAAGACTAGGTTTATTATAAGCAAATTTTTATTTAAAATAGTTATAACTATATTTAATTATATAAAAAACTTAAAAATAATATAGCAAAGCAATTATAAATAAGTTATAATTATTTAAGCTATTTTATTATTATTATTATTATTAAATAATCCGCTTAGCTGTCTTGCAGCGCAGCTATTTTGTATTTTATTTGCAAGCAAAAACTGTTTTAAAAAAGCTTTTAAGGCGCGCTAAAGGGCTTGCTAAGCCTTTTAAAGCTTTTAAAGCGCTCTTTTAGCTAAATAAAACGCTTGCGCTGCTTATATAAAGCTTTTATTAAATTTTTTTTTTTAATAACGTATCTCATGGGTCAATTGCATACCCGGGTTAATTGCACACTTTTTTTCCTATATAAAAAACGTCCGTGCGCAATATTATAACTTAGCTAATACTAATGCTATAATAATATAAATAGTATGCTAAACAATTATAAAGGTATTAATAGGATATAAAGACAGTGTTATAAAATGTGATCAATTTATTATTGTTGCTAAAAGAAAAAAGGGACATAAAGAAGCTATTAATAAGAGATTAGCTATATAATGCACAGTATGCTGCTACCTAATACGGTGCACCGCCACTGTGTGGCTTAATAGTTGCTCTTTCTATAGAAAAAAGGAACAACGTCTTTGTTAATAATATTATTTTTTGCAAAATAAAGAAAAAAACAATTAGAAAGAATAATGCTATAGTGTAAGAGAAAAGATAACAGATTTATATTAAGGTTGCAGGTATTAAAATTTATTTTTAACGTAGTATTTTTAAAAGGCAACCTTGTTAAACTGTTTTTTGTAATAAAGTAAACTAAGCTAGTTATGCTAAACTTGCTTTTTTTGCTGCAAGCTTGTTAAGCTTATTATTGTTAAGCAAACTAAAACGTTATTGTTTAATAATAGTTTTTATACTTATTATTTTATATTTTTTTTATATTGTTTTAAGTTTTTTGTTTAATAGTTTTTTGTTTATAAAATTATATATAATATTATAAATTTTTTTATTAAGTATACTTTTTAAGTTAGTAATTTAAGCATTTAATTTAGTAATAGCATTTAAAATTGCTGCTATTATAGCTATGCTAATATTAAGCTTATTTATTTTTATATAAATATTAAACATATTATTAGTGCTAAAAATATTTATAATATTATTATTTATATTGTTAACATTTATATTTTAGCTATTATTAGTATTATTATTTATTAATTTTTAAAAATATTAGCTATGCATATTATTTTTTATTTTTAACGTAGCTAATTTAAGCGTTATAAAATTATAGTATTATATTATAAAAGTTATAATATTAAGATTTTAATTGCTATAAAATATAGTAAATATAAACTTAGTAGCTAGCAAGTTATACTTGTTTATATGTTTAGCATTATAATTTATAATGTTTAAAAGTATAGATTTTTAAACAAATAATAATTATTTTTTAGGTTATATAAAAACTATACTATTATATTTAAATATAATTATATTATTAAAAAAAAAACTATAAGATAAAAACTTAATATTATTAAAAATTAACTAAAAAGCTTTTTATTAATAAAAACTATTTTGCTAATAAAAACTATTTTATTAGTAATGCTATATTTATTGCTTATATTTTGCACTATTAATATTTTTTAGGTTGTTTAGTTAGTTATGCTTTTTTTTATATTGCTTTTTATTATTTTAGTTATAATTTTTTTGCTAATTTTATATTATATTAAAATAAATAATATTATAATTAGTTAAGTGATCAGAGCTATTATTGTTTAACTTTAAAATAATAATTATATTATTGCTAATAATTTAAAATTTTAGCATTATGTTTAAAAACTATAAAATATACTAATTTTGCTTATATAAATAGTTTTTTAATTGCTGCTAATAATATGCTAAATTTATAAGCTGCGTTGCTATAAATTTTTAATACTTTTAATTTAAATATTATTAAAAAATTAAATAGTTTATTAAGCAATTAAAATAAACTATAATACTACTGTTAAGCAATAAAAGCTAGTTTATTATAAGTTTTAATATATAAATATAACTTTAAAAGCTGTTTATTAAAAGCTATAAGTAATAAGTTTTAAAAAAATTAATAAAAGTTAATTTTTAAACAAATAAAATATTGTTTTAATATTTATATTTAATACTTTTGCTTAAACATAATACTATTAACAACTTTATAATTATTACTTTTAGTTAAATAATTAATAATATAGTTTTGCTTTTTAGTTTTTAGATTAGCTATAAAAAGCTTGAAAGTACTATTAAAAATTTGCTTTAAAAAATATTTTAATTTATTGCTTTATTAACTTTTGTTAGCTTAGTTAATAAAATTATAATGCTTAGCTTATATATATTAGATTTATTTTTTATAGTTAAAAAATAGTTTTAATACATTTTTATTAATATATTTATTAATAAATAGTTAGTTAAGTATTATTGTAGCTGAAGCTATTATTAAGGTGCTTAAAGCAATATATATAACAATAATATTTAAAATAGCATATTTAAAAAATAAATTAATAAAAAATTAAAATAAAGCAATATAATAAATAATATATTAAATAAATAAAATAAATAAAGTTATAGCTAAAAACTAACTTATAAAAATTTTATAGTAATAATAAAATTAATTATTATAAAAGCTTTATTTTATAAAATATAAGCAAGTACTTTAAAATATAAGCAAGTACTTTAAAGTATAAGTAAGTACTTTATAATATAAGCAAATAATAATAAGTTTTATTATTAAAAAAAAATTATATTTACTATTAGCTAGTTTATACTTTATACTTTAAGTATAACTATTTTTTTTTACTATATTTTAATAACTTTAATAATTATTTTAGTAGCAAAAAAAAAAAAGTGCTTATTAAATATATTTACTAATATAGCTGCATTCTTTATTAATAGCACTTAAAAATACTATTTGTTAAACTAATTACTATAACTTTTTTAATAAATAAAATATTTTAATACTAATTATTTTTAAAGCATATTAATTATTATTTAAACAATTTATTAATTTTATAAAAAAAAAAAAAATTTTTTTTTTTTTTTTTTTTTTTTTTTTTAAAAAAAAATTTTTTTATAAAAAAATTTTTTTTTTTTTTTATAAAAAAAAAATTTTTTATAAAAATATTTTTTTTA
>Ga0247782_1000275_pt1 | contig 52475 bp, 29 predicted proteins | sample UWRJL019104C5_FD_179928 | JGI IMG/M metagenome (GOLD analysis project Ga0247782, IMG submission 179928) | Plant litter microbial communities from Arlington Agricultural Research Station in Wisconsin, United States - UWRJ-L019-104C-5 | ecosystem: Environmental > Terrestrial > Plant litter >...
TTGTTTTGTTTCACAGGTGACGCATTTCCGTAGCATCTCGAGACTCAATCGGTCCAGAGGCTCTGTTCGTCCCGTTGCCCGACTAGCGCACCTAGCCAGTCAGAGCAGCCCCTGATTCGAAAGGTAGAGTGAATTCCATCTTGTACTGTGCCCTGCCAGGACGTGATAGCTGCTGTAAATGCGGCGAGGTCATCTCGTGGGAGCCTTAACCAGCAGCTCCGCCCCTCCAGTTTCAGGATATCCAATGGCATAGCCATACCAGTGGCACCGAGATATTGTTTCAACGCAGCAGTGCAGAAGGACCGGACCTGGAGCATATCCAGTTCCTCCGGGGTAGGGGGTCCAGCATTGCAGAACTCCAAGTGTGCATAAGAATAAGGTGGTGCTTTGATGACAGATCTGGCCAACTCATGCGATTTTTGGGCTTTGGGCAGGCCACTAATGTCAGCCATTGAAACATCCGCATCTATAGCCATGGTTTTTGGTTGGTAGATTTTGTGGTTTTCGAGTAGATATTCAAATGAGTCCTTACTTACTAAGTAGCCAACAGCCCCGCTACATGGTTTAATTACATATATTCTCTTGTATTATTGAGCGCTTAGAATCGTTGGTACTACGGTAACTACATACTTACAATAGCCAGCTCAACACTTGGCAGGCAATGCCACAGCGACCTTTTAGTAACACCCGACACACTACTCTCTGGTCAACCAGCCAGTTACAGTTCTACACCAATTTCAACAAACCACTAAGTTAACTAGGTTAATATTTCTCCTACTAGTATACCTAGAGCCTATCTCTAGCTTCAGCCTTGTACACGCTTTCAACAGAACGATACATACACAGCGCAAACGACAGAACCGCCGACAGCAAGCCGAGCCTCTCCAAGCGCGCTGCAACACGACGAGATGGCAGATAATTTTGTCCCTCCCGGGCAACAGCGATATACACGCGCATGTATGGTGTGTTCCATCGTGATGACCCAAGCTGTAAGTGTCCATAGCCCGTCTGCTTTCGTCACGTAAAGAGTGCTTTGTCTGTTCTTTTATCAGCTTTCCGTAGCTCCAGATTCAGACTAACCACACTTTCCATCGACAGCGGTTTCGAAGCGAGGGCTGCCCCAATTGCCCATTCCTCGAGATCCGCGGTAACGCAGATGCCCTTGATAGCTGCACCTCGACCGTCTTCGAGGGCTTGATTACGATCGCGAACCCGAAGAAGTCGTGGGTGGCAAGATGGCAACGTCTGGACAACTACGTTCCCGGCGTCTACGCCACCAAAGTCTCGGGCTCCATCCCCGAGGACATCCGCACTGGTCTACTTGAAGATGGCCATGTGCTCATTCCGTGCGTTATCCCCATCACCCCTCCCCCTCCGTTTACTCTTTCCCAGAAGGAAGGCCATCTCCCAGCCTATATGTGATTAGCATACTAAGTGGCCCCTTCATCTTGCAGACGTGATGGTAGCGGTGTCGATGCAGACTAGAAATCACGTCGAGACCCTAACGGAGACGGGGATAATCTAGGTGCAAGTGGCCGTCAGCCAAAGAAATCCAAAAAAGGCGGCTTGGCACAGTCGAAGGGTTTAATCAGTCGCCAAACTCTCCGCATGCTGAATAACGTTCTCCCTTCCATGGATGACGACAACAGCGGCGAGGATAAAGTTGACAAATGCGATAATCGTGGTAAAGTCGACAAAGACGATCATGACGATAATGGCGAGAATGGCGAGAATGGCGAGAATGGCGAGAAAGGCGAGAAAGGCGACAATAATCAACATAAACAGATTACCATCCCAAAGACTACATTGGAATAAACGGCCTGGGTTCCGGATGAATACAGGCGGGTAGTCGACACGGCGTTAGACGGAATTGATGTGGCGTTTAACTGGCTTTCTATTATGATACCCTGTGGCTGTCGGAGGAACCTTTTTGTTTTGGGGGTTAGCCGCCCTTTTTCCGTTACCTTTTAGGCTGCCCTTTCCCCCAGTGCCTGTCTCGTCATCTCTAGATTTCTCTTGCCGACTAGGACGAGAGCCGTGGTGGGAGAGTTATCACAGGATCTACCAGGGTAATTGAAATTCATACAATGAGAGGAAGCACAAAATGATAAGAACAAGCAAGCTACGCCCCCTTGCTCTATTGGTTTATTTATGACTGAACTATCGACTTCTCTTCGGCGATGTGTGTGCAAAAGACACATAATGATCACCCATTTGGAGAACAGCCAAACTATATAGACAGGAGACTCTGGGGTTCAGAGTTCTGGAGTGACCCAGCCGACACTTGGAATATTATATCCAGTTATCGGTACTCATCTTGACCATCTCAGGCGTCTCGCTGTGATACGAGGCAAGAGCCTCCGCCTTCCGGTTTTCGTGTTCGGAGTCGGACATATCCGGCCGCCGCAAGTAGAAGTCGATGATTTCATCTATAAGCTGCTCAATATTCTCGTTTTCGTTTTCTGCCGTACTTTCTACCCCCGGCTTTGACTCCTGACCCATTGTGTGCATGCTGCTCCTGCCGACAGGTGGGCTAGTTGGGGTGTTGATACTCCTCCGCCTGGTCGACGTGGGATCAAGGTGTTGCTGCGTGGTCGGCTGGTGTCGGTTTCGACTGTATCCTCCGCGTCTACCCATAGTGTTGGGGTTCGGCGCGTGAAGGCGCAAAGCCGGCGAGGGCGTGGCCTGGCTGCCTTTATGGACACTGGCCTTGTCCACCCGCGCTCGCAGCAAGGACGACGACGACGCGCGCCCGTTGCTACTACTGCTACGAGAGAGCCTACGCCGACTGAGAGAGCCTGCCTTGCTCTTCTTTATCATCCCCGGTGATGTTACTTTTGGTGATGGAGGGCAAAAAGTCTTGGGTTCCAGCAATGGACCAGATAACCTGCGTTCGCTTTTGTTTTGATGGTTGGGCTGGGTGGATATGGAAAGACTCCTGTTTCTGGTGCTGTTGTTCACCCTTTGCAATGGGGAGGGCATTGTCCTTATCGAGCGGACTCTATCTATGGAGGTGTCGCCGTTGCTGTTGTTACTATCAACATTGCACACCACATCTGGTTTGGCCTTAACGGTGCTTGCATCTCGGTTCCTAGCCATATCCGTGTCCGCATCCGATGAGAAATACGGCCCCGAGAAGACACGGCGGCAGCCGGTACACAGGTTTCGCTCTCGGTCTGCGGTGGATAGAAGCGATTTGCCACATAAGGGCATAGGGCATGTCTGTTGGGCACTCGGCCCAACCGGACGGGGCTTACGGGGTATAATATCGCGGTCGCTTTTGTCGACTGGTGTCAAGGGGCTCACTTGCTCTGTTGAGGGTGACGAGTTGAACGTCAGGTCCGGCAGACGGGGTTGGTCAGTGTTGATGAGACGCAATGCTAACTCGCTGTCCTTTTGGTTCTGATGGTCCAGCCCGATTTCGATAGTCCATCGGTCAGATGAGCCAGTCGAGTATGGCACCGGGGAGCCGGTGGGTACGCCGCAATGCTCCATGCCGGGAGAGAACATGGGCTGGTGAAATTGCACGGGACTGTCTGCCGGCCGTCCCCTTCTCTCTCTGATTCTTGGCGAGTAGGATGAGAACTTAGCTCCGGGTATCGGACTGCGGCTGGTGGTCTGCGGATTTTGGCCATGTTTTCGGCTCCCAGAGCTAGACCTGCCATCGTGGCCACTGTGGCGTTGGCTGGTCTCGCTTGCGACGCTCCAGTGGTCCTGGCTTCGCGAACGTGAGGATCCGGCAGATGTAGCGGCGGCCTCGTCCTCGTCGCGTTTCTGTTTGTTGAACTTCCACATCCGCTCTAGATACTGTAGGATTTTGTCCTCGGGTAGATATTCCTCAGATGGAATTTGCGGTCGTCTCCGATCACCTGGCGGCAGACGGTCCGGCCGGTGCGTTATCTTGTAATTTTTCGCCCAACTGGTGTCCGTGTTAGTCGCGGCGCCGCTGCTATTGGGAGAGGGATGTCTACTTCGGATCCTGGAGAAGACACCTGCATTGCTAGGCCCGGTGACGTTACCATCGTCAGTAGCGCTTTTGGCAGCGCCGACTCGAGAGCCTGTCGATATGTTATGGTCCTTTTTCATTTATGGAGCGTTTATTTTGTCGATCAACGAGTAGTGGAGGTGAAATCGAGGTTGATCTGGTGAATAGGTATTTGTTGTGTAGCCGGTCTAAATACAATAAACTAGGAGTGCCATAGAGTATGTGACGATGATCTGAATCAAGAGTATGACGCTGGAAGCGAATGAATACGTACCTGGGTTGGGAAGATATGCTTACGACTATGCGCGATGAGACACGATAAAGCACGATCCCAATAGGAATCACTAGGTTTTAAGGTGGCACTAGATATCTGATGATCTAAGGACTGAAAGATGGAAGTCGAGAGCAAAGAAAACTGGCAATGCAGCAAACCAGAGAGCGAAGTAGACAGTGGATGAGTCAGGGGACGGATAAAGACGTGGGAACAAACAAATCGCGTGTTGCTTTCTGTGTGAATACAATTCATGAACGTCAACCCTCTTTCTTCTATTCAAGACAGGAAGCAAGAAAGGAAGGAAAAATTCCAATCTGAGTCGGTCACTAGTGCGCAAATCACTCTCCCCTCTAGAACCAACGCCGCTATGTGTATCTCTTTATCTTGTCGTCTTCTTCCCCTTAACAGAGTCTAGAACGTGCTGTCCTTTTGTTGCCTCACCTGCTAAGTCGTTCTTTGATCTCTGTACAATGTACTAGTCAGTGTTATAGACCGGTCACCATTGAATTGTCCAATTTTTCGTTTCATTATTAAGTGAGCAATAATGGAAATATTCTTGGTGAAGGAATGTGGAGACGGGGGGAGTAAAGTGTGAGCAACTCGGCGTGATGGTATATGTGTCATGGTTACTCGCCCTTTGTTCACCTTCTGAGGTGGTGTGCTTGCCACAGCTGTTCACGTGATACACCAGCTACTACTACTACTTCTCATTAGCCTTGCCGTTTATTCGATTGGTCGCATGTTGAGCAACACTGTTGGTAGTATGAGTATGTCGGTAGCTAGCCTGTGTATGTATGCATGTATGCACATGTACCGCAGTACCGGTCTATATATCCTAAATATATCATGCAAACTTGCCCCCTTCCAAAACCGGGTATATATATCTTCCAAATCGTCGTGGCCTCCATCATCGTCATCGTCATCATCATCAGCCGAGATGTTTATATGAACCTCCAGTTTACATATCTGCACAACCTATTGTGCATCAGCAATCAGGGCCGGAGGGTATGCTTGGCATTCACCATAACCAATCAAGACGAAACCAGCCCACGACCATGGACTGCGCAAGTCCGAAACGGGATACCTTCTGAGCTGCCGGTCAATCCAATATTTATAGTTCAACACGTACGATTCTATTGTGCTTAACCCGTTCTTCTTTGCCGCCTCGTTGTTAAACAGGGCCAGCAGATCATCGACTACCTCGTTCTTGTCAGCCTCAGTCAAGTTCCGCATGGTGGCTTGTGCATCCGCTAATGCACCGCTCGGCGAGTGCCCCTTTGTCATCATCGCCCTGTAGAACAACACCATATATACGAGACTGGCCACATCTCCCGTGGCCCAAAGCGTCCCCACGAAAGCACACGCCCCGCTTCCCAGCAATGCGTGGGCGAAACTAAGCGCCGTGCCAGAGTCGAACACGCGTGAGTAAGCCGAGAGGCAGCTGCTAAACACGACAAACCTCGCCGTGATAGCTAACCTCGAGAGGTCCAGCGGCGTCAGCGGGTCGTCGAACAGTTCCATATTAGAGTCCATTGGCGACTCCTCGTCGAAAGTCCCGTGAGAGCTGAGATGGATGATGGCCGACTGCTGGCACCGCAGCTCAAACGTCTCCCTGTCCGTCTGGTCTGCTAGGATAGGCCACGTCCCATGCATCCGCGCGATGTACAAGGCCTCGACCCGCGAAAACTTGATATCTCTATCCGAACCATCGGCCAGCCGCGGCGAGTTGCAGATGATGGTCGCTGCTGCTGGGCTTCCCTGCTGCCCCGCCGCAGGCTTGCTCTTGCTCTGCGAGAGTATATGGAGTCCGTACCATATCCGGAGGCTTGGGATGATGGACAGAGAGGGATTTGGCACGGGGAGATCAAGGTGGACCAATAGCAAAGTCCACGGTACGTGGGCCAACGCACCCGAGGGCACTATAAATAACCTTCGCTTATCATGGAGCTCGGCGGCGAATTGCGATACCAGCTCAGACGACAGGGACTTGGCTATGGCGAAGATACGAGGCTCCAGTCTCCTACCTCGCTGATCTATGCGAATATCATGGGCAGACTCGACGAGGTCCTTCAACTCAGCTATGTCGTCGAGGATCGGCTTCGTGCGCATTGATTTCCAACGCGGGTTTACCCCAGCCGACGTAATAAGGAAAGACAGAAGGCCGGGACTCTTCCCCTGCACCAGCCCATACTCGACGATGGCCGTATCGTCGGGAACGGCTCGAAGCATCTCGTCGAGCCCTGCCTTCCACCATCGAGATACCCGCCCCGTAGCTAGGGACTGTGCGTTGAGCATTGTATGCCGCCACGCAAGCCGGATACGTAGTCGCTCGATAATGGTACTTTCCGGCAGCGGAGAAGGTCCCGTGGTATCCGGGTCCGGCGAAAGTTTGCTTCGGCCTTCATGCTCGCGACGTGACAAGACACGACGGGCTTCCCATGCCACATCTTTCAACGTCAACTTGGATGGCTCCGGCACGGTTGCCTCGCTGTATCGCTCGATACTGCGAAGAAGTGCTCGAGCCTTTCCCCTCTCGAGGAAATAGAGAGCTTGCCGGGCCCAGTCAGGTTCGGTTAAAGCTGGAATGCAGGGGAAATCGGCCGGGAGGATATCATGTCCATTTTGGTGGAAAGAGACGCAAATACGTGTGGCAGAGAAGAATAGGTTCGAGCAATCGATATGATCATGAGAGGTTAACCGAGCCTCGGGGTACTCTAGGTAGTTATGGTGGATCTCCATCTCTTCACAACCCTGGGAGTAGACCTTCAGTGCTTCTCCGAGTTGTTGAAGCCGCACTTCATCCGTGGCAGCATCGCCACCGCCATGCTCACTGCGACAATGGGACATCAGCAAACATGATTCTATGTCGAACACGCCCGTATTCTGAGAGGCGTGAAATTTGAAAAGTCGGAGGGGAGATCGGGGGAGGGGCTGGGACTATTTACTGTTGAAGTCCAACATTCAAGAGATCTCGGACTCTTTCGAATCTACGATTGGGGCCGCGAAGACTATAGTTTTCAAATATGGCCCCGTCCAGCTGTAGCCTCTGTGCTTCACGCGCTGCCAGTTCCCAGTCTTGCGACCAAGTTGCTGCGTCAAGCATCATGTGGGCATGTTTATAATACGTTTCGTATAGTGTATCCTGTCTCTCCCCATGTGGCCGCTTGGGGAGATGGCCCCTGAGCGACCCGTTGCGCTTGAACGATGGATCCGCCTTTTCAGCCGAGTCTCGTCCGACGGCCGCACGAAGACTGTCTAACAGGTTGCGGGCTTCACCACAACGCTCTAGGCTACCGAGAATCTCAATCCGGGCTGCTATGGAGCTGGCACCGCCGTCGTGGCGTGATATTTTCTCTAGCTTCCCAAGCCCCGTCTCGAGTGCCTGCATACCCCCTCTCGTGTCCCCAAGACGCAGCGCATCGACATAGGCGTCGCGGCTCTCGGCCACGAACTTGGACGACAGATAGGCTGCAAACGGGGGCGACACTTTTGCCCTGTGCGAGTCGGGCGGGAAAATGTCGTCAATGGTCGAACATGGGAAGGACCTATCTGCTATCACAGAGCTCTGGTCGTCATCATTCTCGCCGGCTACGCTCAGCTGTGACCGCTTCAGTTTCACCTCGTCCAGACTTGGTGTGAGATAGGCCAAATCAAGCGACTCCGGCAGGAGATCCGCCCCGGGCAAACATTTTAGCATGTCGGGGTGATTGTCTGGTGGCTTGCCTGTATTCATCGTTACAGATGCATTGGGGGAGTGTTGTGCGGGCGCGCGACCTGAGGATCAAACCCATTGAATCAAAATTTAAATACCCTCCTAGCCAAATATCGAAACCTCTTTGATTTATGGCAGGGCCTGGTCTTATTAGAACCAGTCCAGCCTTGTTAAAGTGCGGGTGTAGGGAGCTGAAGGCAGAGCCGCAGCCCACCTTCGTCCAGCTGTTCTGGTGACATTGACCCGATATTTCTAGTAGAAAGTACATAGTAATACGCTCGGTGAGGCGGCACCTAATTGTTCAATTAGACAACAGACTGGGTTAGACTAAGGCAACCGGACTTCGAGTCCACAAACAGGGCATCTGGTGGCGAACAGGTAGGGTTGCAATTTTGCAGATCATTGGGGTCTTATGGCCAATGGAGTCGCATTGCATTCGGCCACCTACCTGCAGTGCGTTACATGGCCACACGAGAGGGCTTTGACGAAAATGAGCGCGTCGGTGAGAGAAATAATAAATCAGCCCTCCAAGACAGCCTGTCTGCCTGTCTGCCTGCTGCTTTAATGCCCCGGGACTCTCTCAGCCCGCGCCAGCCAGCGTGCACCCCGTGGTTCACCCAGTCCGTAGCGTACAAAAGCAAGTTCACTGCTCTTCCGGGTCATCTCGAGCTACGAAACTAATCATCATCGTCAAAAATGAGAGACCCGTGGGTGAACCAGAAAAACTCCTATTTACCATATACTCGGGGGATATTACCCGACGAGTTGAGGCTCGGCAGTCTATACCTGGACCCCCAAAACCCCAATATAGGCCTCGAGAAGTTTCGCTTCGAGTTCAAGGAGAGGACGTAAGTCAAAGAAGCTCTGCCGCCGTGGGTAGCCTGATAGGATGGCCACTCAGTCCTTACGTTGCTCCCTGGCCATTTTTCTCACCAAGTTGCATAGTCTATCCAACGAGAGGTACTGGCGTCTGGTCGAAGCGTGGACCGGCGAGCCTGAGGTCGATGATATTGAACCTTACGTTCTTAGATTCCAGGCAACGACAGAGTGGGCTGCACAGGCCAAAGTGATTGATGCTGCCAATGTAGGAGCCGACAGGACAAAGACAAGAGATGTGAGCATCGTGGGTAGGCAAGCACGCCGGTACCAGATCAAGAAGTAAGGTTCCCGAATGGCAGTGAACCACACCGAACTTACTTGGAGTCATGTACAGGCCAGAGCGATTCCTTTGCGAGCAGGTTCTCACACAGCCCGATGTCAAGAGTTGGATCACAGATCGTTTATCCATCTCCTTTTACGCGCGGTGGAAGCATCACCGAAAGACTGGAGAACCGTGAGTCTAGTACCCACTCCAGCCGGGAAGTCTCGGTTCTCTAACTGGGTTCAGATGGAAAGCACCATCGATATGGATGGTGACCGGTGTGCACCTTATCTCAGATGGCCGTGTCCATTCAGGTTGGGGCGTCGCTTCTGAGATTCATGGCACTGTCAATGTCGACCCTGGAACCGCCTCCGGGGGTGTCCCAACTGGCCAAACAGCGGCTAATTTACAAGGCTCGTTAAGAGGAAGTGTCCAAATGGAGAACGAATTCGGCCAGACGGGAGAACGCGTCTGGTGTGCACAATTCATGGAACTTGCTGTCGATTTCACAAATGGGCCACAGAAAAACCCATCGCAGGGCTTCTTCACCCGCCTGTTCGCCAAGAAAGAGATCGAAATACTGCAACTGCGTCAAGTTGAGGACCTCGGTGTCGGCGGAGTTCGTCGTGCCAGAACCTCCGCTAAAGATCTGGCGTTCCCGCCGTCCTCGTCGTCGACTGCGATCGACTGGAAGCATCACCAAGCTATGATCCTCGGCCTACAAACAGCCGATCCAATCACCTCCACTGACGACGACGTCCACAGCAGCGATACCCCTGAATCTCTGGGTAGCGATGAGCCTCTTGGAGAGATGGTTGTTTCTGACGTACCCTATGACCAAGGCCTATCGAGGGAGGACTGGGAGACGTTCGAGGACTATCTCGCCTACTTGGAATACCAGAAGTGATATGAGATGGGGCATGGTATGATTTTCTTACAATCACTCTTGTACGTTAATATGATGGCGTTGTTTAAGGGGCTCGGCGTTGGCAATGCTTTCTTATAGGTACATCTGAGATTGGATTGCTTGATGGGCACTTGGAGCTTGGATTGTCAGCAAATCATGTAGACATAGGCAAGCTAGTAAGTAGTTACAGACCTAGTATTCATACCTACATAGATATCTCTTTTCCGTTCGTTTCCCTATTTGCGCGGAAGCAGTTAGCACATGTCTTTAATAAGACTCCATTATGTTTTGCTACTATGACTACAGACTATACATGTAGACAATTGCAGCATCCAGATACATAGTACCTATACCTGGACCCTTATTGTACTATATAGGCACATTAAGTTCTTTCATTGCGTGATAGCCGCGAACACCAAGGGTACACAACATTCCACTATCGCCGGTTGCGGTGTTTTTACTTTCGTACCCGTCATACAGCAGATATTATGAGCATTTACCAAGTGGTTCTGGGAACCATGTATCTCGTTCAGATACATCGGCGCATAGCTTGTGAAGCAAGAAACTCTAACGATCTGGCGTCTGGGATGCATACGTCGTTTGTGGTACTGCATACGGATACCTTATGCAACTCATCATTGGGCGGGTAAAAAGGCACAAACGCACGCCCCTGTACCTATGCTGTATACCTAGTACCAAGTTTCAGTTGCTTCTCAGGTGGTTGGTCTACAGCATTAAGTACCTAGTACCTGCTAATGTAGACACTCTACAGCTGTTTTCTAGTGTACAGTCTCTATACGCACTGTATACACTGGTTGCGGCCCTAGACCCCTATGTTGGGTAAGCGTAGGGAGGATTTTGTTTTGTATGTGTCACCTGTGCCCATACGGCTGTCGTTAGTCCACGTGCACGGGGCGGCGTACACGGTGCGCCGAGGAAACGCAAGGGGTCCTAACGATAATCGGAGCTATGGGTAGAACTATGGGCTATGGCTTTGTGAACCACGCTCATCACTGGCTGACTCGGGGGGTCAGGCGCCTGACTGTGACCTCGCCTGACTTGCTGCCTCCTGCATCCACAGATGTTTTGTTGTAACTTGTGGTATTACAGTCCATACGTGACTTCGAATTGCCGCCGCCTCCGACCGTTCCAGCTCCTTGCACCTCGCTGGTTAGTCTTCACTCATCAGCCATTTCACGGCTGCTTGTTCTGGTGGGCGCTCTGCTGGAGCTCTCTGCTTCTAGCTTCTCTTTGCAGAGTATTGTCCTTGAATCGCTGACCAACTGGACCAAGCGGGATTCTAGCGATACGGTCTCTTGTCGGTTATCCGTTAGCGTCGTGCAGCCTCGTCTCGAGTTCGATTGTCGTCACACCTAATATCCGCTGGATGGCTCGATAGATACAGCTTGGGTGTGGATGCGAAACAATGACGACTCCAAATCGTGACGGTAGCCGTACGCCTCAGTCCGGCGGTGGCCCTCAACCCCCACTGCTTTCCTCTTCGCCCGGCTCTTACCGAAGTCGAAACTATGGCACTTCGGTGCCTCGAGCTGATGCCACTGCCAGACTTGCCTCTCCGATTCCCTCTCAATTCATCGGCACCTCGCCGTCACGGCAATCTGTGTCCCCAAGTCGAGGAGACCAGGCCTCCACGCCAGAAGGGCCAGCACCTCTTGCCGGAGGCTCCAGCGTAGGCGCTTCGGGCCCTGGAATATCCGCACTCGCTGCGGCCTTATCGAATTCCGTTGGACAATCGCCTCCACGGTTCGGCACACCTCCTATCCGGCCTTTGTCACCCTTGGCCACTGGGTCCTCCCAAACCCCGACGAACTACGGCTCGTTCGAAGCCAGGTCGAGGCTTGCTCAAGGAGGTGGCGCCGCAGGAAACTCCGCTTATGAGGATCCCGAGATTGTTAGACGACATTTGGTTCAGGCATCTGATGCATTGGACCCCAAACCTGAGGCGAACAGTGGAGATCGGGCCAAAGGCAAACAAGTTGGGGGGCCCTCGGATTCTACCCAAGACAGAGACGAGTTCTACAGTCTCCGGTTGCAGGGCGGTGACATAACCCGACAAATTTATAGGTGGTCGGAAGAGGCTGAGGACCGGCGCCGTACGCAACGAAGCAAAAGCTTCAGCCATACCCGGGAGGAACCGGAAAATGAGGTTCTTGATATCAGCAGCATCAATGCCCCAGGCGGCTTTAGGCGAAACTACCTTCGCCGGGCTGCCCAGAGTCCCTCGGCAGCGCCTCACGGCCTCCCGGGTCACAACCCCCCTAGAAGGGGACGAGAGCCCCAGTTGTTTACCAGTAGTTTCCTAGAGTTCTTGACCATCTATGGCCACTTCGCTGGGGAGGAGCTTGAAGAGGATGACGAAGTGCTTGGACCTGGCGAGTACTTTTCCTCGGGAGAGGACTCGGATTACTACGATAGCGAGGACGAGAGAGAGCCGATGGAAGACAGCGCGCTACTCACCCCCTCGAAGCGCAGACGGAGGCGGAAAGCTCGCGGCGGCAGTAAAACCAACAGCCCCTTCAACGCGACACTACTACTCCTGAAGTCGTTTGTCGGAACAGGGGTCTTGTTTCTGCCCCGAGCTTATCTGAACGGCGGCATGGTGTTTAGCAACGTTGTTCTCGTTGCGCTGGCCGCGCTCAGCTACTACTGCTTCATTCTACTCATCACCACGCGACTGAAGGTGGAAGGCTCCTTTGGAGACATTGGCGGCATCGTCTATGGTGAGCCGATGCGAAAGCTGATTTTGGCCTCTATCGTGCTCAGTCAAATAGGCTTCGTGGCTGCGTACACAGTCTTCACCGCAGAAAACTTGCAGGCCTTTGTCTTAGCCGTGACGAACTGCGCCACGCACATCCGGATCACTTGGTTTATCTTGATGCAGATGCTCATTTTCTTGCCCTTCTCGCTCTTCCGAGACATAGGCAAACTCGGCTTCACTGCATTGATAGCGGATGCTTTCATCATCATCGGGCTGGCCTACTTGTTCTACTACGATGTCCTGACCCTCGACACGAAGGGCTTGGCGGATATCACGCTCTTCAACAAAAAGGACTGGACGCTCTTTATCGGCACGGCCATTTTCACTTTTGAAGGTATTGGGCTTATCATCCCCATCCAGGAGTCGATGAAGAACCCGGCCAAATTCCCGAAGGTCATGTTCACTTCTATGATCATCATGTCAGTCATTTTCATCACGATGGGAGCCGTGTCCTACGCAGCCTACGGGTCCAAGACGGAAACCGTCGTCCTTCTAAACCTGCCGCAAGACAGCAAGTTTGTCAACGGTGTTCAACTTCTGTATTCGCTCGCTATCCTGCTCTCGACCCCTTTGCAAATCTTCCCGGCTATCAAGATCACGGAAAATGCCCTGTTTACCAAGAGCGGGAAGTACAACCCTTACATCAAGTGGCAAAAAAACATGTTTCGTTTCTTCATGGTATTTCTCTGCGCAGCCATTGCGTGGGGAGGGTCAGACAATCTGGACAAGTTTGTAGCGCTTGTGGGGAATTTTGCTTGCATCCCGCTAACATTCATTTACCCGGTAAGTTCACCTTCCCGAACATAACTCCAGAACCCAGTATCCACGTACGCAAACACAGAGGAGCAGACAAACACGGAGACAGCGGTCTATTTTACAAGTGCCCCAGAATGATGGTCGGGTTACTAACTTAGATGGCTAGCCACTTCTTCACTACAAGGCAGTAGCTACCACACGAGCTCGCAAGCTTTCCGACATTGTTCTTTGCGTCTTTGGTTTCATGGCTATGGGTTATGCGACGAGTTTGACAGTCATCTCATGGGTCAATGGCCCATCGAAGGCGCCCCCTGGGTACTGCGACACACGCCATCCCTAAGGCCATCGCTAAGCCGACTTGTTTTCGGCTGAGTGGTTTAATTTTCGCGCCCTAGATTTTCTGCATAGCGTTTTGCATTCACATCATCAGGCACATAATTATTTCCCAGCGTTGGCATAACCGGACTTACCATGTCCATGCTGAAGCAGTAACTGTAGAATTACGGACGGTCTTGACGATAAGAAGGGTCAAGATACACATAGTAGAAAAATGTGGCTACTATCGAAGTATATATATTCCTAAGTTAGGCGACCTGGGTATTTACATAAGACTGCTCTATACCAAAGCATTATTTTACCTATTTGTTATATACATAATTCCTATCTGCCGCAATGTGTATTCAACTTAGATTAGTCCTCCACAAGCTATTCACCTGTAAGACACTTTTGACGGTACAAAATATACTTGCTAGCAGTACTGTTTGCTGCGCGCGTGCAACATTCAAGGTTGTTACAGCAGTTGTGTGTACAGTGCCCTCTCCGCTTTATATGCACTGTGTTAAGGAGCCCTGATTACCTAAGTAACCTGACGAAGGGTAGGTACGTACTTATTCTAGACTAGGTGCGGACTTTGGAAAGAAAGCACCTACGCAGGGATCGGACTCATTAAACTCTAGTAGTCATTGTAAACCTTTGTTTATCAAAGCTCAGCTCTTATTATACGCTTCATTCTAGTTCACTTGACGTTGCTGCTAAACGTAATTATCATAAGTGCCTTGGCCGCCTTACTTTGTTTGCCCAATTGTTTTTGCTTATTTCTATTTACCTTATCTTTTTTGGCTCTCGCGGACGCTCCGCCGGGTCCATCATAATTCCCAGTGCCTAGACTGCTGTTGCGTGCGTACTTATCCCAGGGCGTGGAAGGCTGCAGGTTATATTTCGACCGGAAACAAGATGAACGCACCAGATAGGTTGGTTTTTCCATTGAATCCTTCGAGTCCACTAGATTCAAACTGTATGAAGGCCATGAGCGAGTGTCATGGACCCGATACGCTACAAGTCATACCTGGTGGCGACATAGGCGACTATACACAGCTCGAAGGCGGCGTCAAGGATACAGCCTCAAATGGGTGACGGAAGGCCATCACATGCAAAAGAACCACAATCACATCTTCGACTATTGCGGCATATACCTAAATAACAAGGGCCTGAATGTTCCTTGAAAAGCTACTCGGACTAATAGACTAAGGAACCGTGCCTTCCATCCCGCCGGTATCATATCATACTTACTGCCTTGGTGGGTGTGTTAGGAGGGAACAATAAGGGAAACTTCGATGCTCAAGCTAGCAAGTTGCCAGGTTGTACCGGGAATACCAGCACCAGTTCCATATGTATCCATTCTCATGTATTGGTTCACCTCTACCACAATCGTTCCTTCCCACCCTTCTATTATTGAGCTATCTATTGAGCCTCTACGACCCTAAAACAATTACAATGGACTCCCATTGTAGCTCCCATACACACACTCTCTATACATACATAATCCTTTCCCTGTATACAACCAAATCTCTCATTGCCCTGTTCGTCACTACTTGCCAGAAGAGTTGTCACTGCTTTCCAAGATGGCCAACCCGCTCCATTATAACGAGACAGAGGCTGCGTTCGCATATGATCTCTATTCTACTCTTGAGGCACTATGCTGACCTTGGGCTTCCAGATTCGAGCTCTTCCTCCTGAATGAGGCCGAGGGCGAGAAAAAGATCACTGAGAGGCCCTTTGCCGGTATGCCCCTTTTGCGCCTTCCAGAACTCTACATTTGCTGAACATCCATCAAGGCACTTCCAACACGTCAGATTTCATTTTGCTAAAAGAAGACCATACCCTCGGAAATCTCCTTAGCGAGCACTTGAAGCAAGCTCCCCATGTCTTGATGGCGGGATACAAAGGTATTATGCAATCTCTCTCGACCCTCATAACCCCCTGCCTTTTTATCAGAGGTGTGTGGTTATATCTAACATGGAGTAGTTGGCCATCCCAATGTCCCCGAGGTGTTGATCCGCGTGCAGACCGATGGCACCGTCACACCTCGCGAAGTCTTGATCGACACCTGCAAGCAGCTTGTCACTGCGTACGCTCAGCTTGATCGCGAATTCACGCGCGAGTATGAGCTTCGTCGCATGGTCGCAGCCGGAGAGCAGGAGAATGGTGGCAGACCCTAACCTCGTGCACCTTCTTAGACGTTTTGCTTTTAAGTTTCTATTTGCTTTCAAATGTCATGGCAAGGGTCAGGTCAGGCTAAAGGGAACAGGCGTTGTCGGTACAGATTATTATTTCGGATGGATGTGCAGAAACCGACTCCAGAGCTCCAGGAGCGCTCCACAAGTCAACTACAAACAGATAGTTGCTAGGTTCACGATGCAAATGGACTGCAGAGGTCACATGCACCACCAAAAACGCCACCTTAGCCTTTCCCGTCGTGATAGTTATCATATAACAGCATGCATCCCCAGGACCCAGAGTACCATAGACCGTAGTATCCTTATCATGATGTAGCTACAGGGCCTTCACCACCAGGTATCAACTACAGCGCATCAGCGGTCAGCCCAAAAGTATTGAGCAGCGATCCTGCAGACACGTAAAAGAAAAGGGGTGGACCCATACCATGCATATATTGTTGCCGTTTAGTAGTATTTTCGGAAGCTTAGTATGGTTCCCAGAGTAGTCGCTGGCTTGGGTTAGCACTTTGACGGTCACAAAGATATGTAGACAAAGGGAAAGCAGATTTACTTACAATTCTGTAACATCTTCAAGGACCATGTCTGGATTGATCGATTTCGTCAGCATTCACCCATAGCCTTATAGATAGACTTTTGGCAAAAAGGAAGCCTAAGAGCAACAGAGGAAACTTACTGACGTAATCATCAAATCCCATCAGGGTACCGCTAAATTCTATAGAAAGGCCTGTGTCAGCCGTATGAACAAGAGATACCTGCGTGTAAAAAAGAGTGCAGGTGGAAAAACTTGTCCGTATACCTTTGTCTCCTTTCATAACAACCCATATGCGAGAGCCAACGCATTTGTCGATCAGTTCTGGTGTGGTGGTTTGTCAGCGCATTCATCTTCTGTCTGGTAGAGCTGTACGGCCCAAGCACGCGCGAGCCTCGAGATCATGGACATACCTAAGGGGAGTAGTTGGGATGCCATTTTCCTATACAGGTTACCGACTTAAGATTTGCTGTATTGGATATTGTGAGCCTTGGCTTTATTGTTTGGGGGGAATATTCGAACTCTTTTGACTTTGATATCGCAAGGTACGTAGCTGGAGGTAGAGGTAGGTACCTAGGTAGTCCGCAATCACCTGACAACCGAGTGACAAGAACTAGCGATAGAAGCAGGGGGGTGGGCACAGGCAGGTACAAGGCTGGTGGTATACGGTAGACTAGTAGGTACAGCTGTACAATAGATATTTAAAGCAGGCTGCATTCCCATTGGTTGTCATTATATGACTACCTACATAGGTAAGCAGGGAGTAGTAGCATGTCTAGGGAGGTATCTATGTAGGTAGTATGCCCTAGAAGGCTACAACCTCCAAGGACCAAAATAGTTACCTACCTGCATACCTACATACTATGTACGTAGGTACCTTTTGAAGGTAAAGATGATACCCACCCCGGTGTGAAGCGCGCATGTCTGCCTGCCCAGGTATTGCATAGCTACAATCTAACCTGGAATCTCCGAACAACAACCGCCAGTCTTGTCAATACCAGCACATCTCCCGTGGAACTTCGCCATGGAGGTTAGCTGCGTTTACCCAATTTATCGTTACAAATGAGCTTTTTCGGAAGTTCAGAGCCAGCTGGGATTGCTGTAAGATGGTCTTCGAAGTGCCTGCGCACCTCGTCCCTTAGTTCACGGTTCGTATCTGTTAAGTCAATTTCATGCTCATACATCAATTGGTTAAACACTTCAAATTAGAAGATAGTCGATCCTACTTGTGGCTTGTCCGTATTGACCAGGAGTGGTTACAGGCCTAGGCCCTATATAATCCATCGTATCCCTAGAATGACGGCGACCACCCCTCGAAGCCCCCAATTATGGAGTCTTGCTAGGGGCATTTCGCTCTTACCGGTCCCTGCTGCTCCTACTCCGTGTGCTCAGAGTCCGCATTCTGCAAGTGAGGCCTCCGTCCACGTCGAAACATACTATGACATCGCAACAGTCGGCGCAGAGAACAAAACCTGGGCCGAGCCCATAATACAACCGATACCGCCCCCTCAAGGTGTTCAGTCCGCATTATCAACTCCCGACTTGCAAGGGCCCGTTAGACATGTTGATAGCCACAGCGCAGGACAGTCCGAGACAAAAGATAAGGAGGCGAAAGTGACGGCGGAGGCGGAGAAGAAACCAAACGATGAACCGCCGCCAGCAGTTTTAGACTACAAGATCGCAGATGATTTATTTTATGCTGCGAAGAAAGCACTGTCCGGAGATGCGAAATCATTCTGGTCCTACACGCAATATAGGCGGACAGGGGAAGATGGAAAACAGCAGAAAGTCGTACTACACTACTGCCGCAGCAAACAGACTATGGAAGAGGTCTGCCGACAGTACTTCAAGGATGAGAAGCTCCTCGGGTTCGACTTGGAATGGGTACCAGACTCTAGAAAACATGACGACGTAAAGAAAAACGTGTCGTTGATACAATTGGCTAGCCCTAGCCGCGTCGCACTATTTCATGTTGCCTTATTCGCCAACAATGAAGATATGGTTGGGCCCTCTTTTCGGAGAATCATGGAAGATCCAACTGTTATCAAAGTTGGTGTCGCAATTAAGGGCGACACCACGAGGTTGCGGAACTACTTGAACATCGATTCACGCGGGCTGATAGAGCTGAGCAACCTGTACAAGCTCGTGACCTACTGTAGAACCGGCCAGTACCAGAACATTAACAGGAAGCTTGTTCCATTGGCAAAACAGGTAGAAGAGTACCTCCATCTTCCACTCTATAAGGGTCAGAACGTCCGGTCGAGCGACTGGTCGAAGCCCTTAGCCTGGGATCAGTTGGTTTGTGAGTACCGCCAACCCGGATGCCCAAAGCAGGTTCATTAGAACTTACCACTCTTAGACTCGGCTTCTGACGCATACGCTGGAGTGCAGCTGTACGCAACTTTGGAACATCACAGGAAGCAGTTAGATCCTTGTCCGCCCACACCGCACTTCGCCGAGTTAAATCTCGCCATTCCATTCGCGGGCAAGATAGAGTTGACCGACTCAGATGAAACAGCGGAAACTACTGAGGCTGAGCCTCTCGATGAATGCGCCTCTGTGTCCTTGGGTGAATCTGAGAAGTACTTGGCTGAGGCCCTCGAGACCCTCAATATCGAGGATGGAGAGGCTGCCGCACCGCTTTATATGTCCGTGAAGACCAAAACAAGCCTTGTGCCCAAAGAGAAGTCTAAAATGACTACAGTAGCGACCAAATCGCCTGAGCGTCCCAAGGACTCACGCGTGGAGGTTGCTGAGGACCGGGCGACGTCATATCGAACCTCACACCCCAAAACGAGCGCCTCGATACCACACCTCCGAGCCTACTATCTCTGGCACTGTTACAATATTCCCCCCGCCAATATCGCTCAGTTACTCCGTGATCCACCACTGAAGACGATCACAGTAGTCCAGTATATTCTATCAGTTGTACAGTCTGAGAATCTGTCCGTGGACCATGACGAGCTGCGGGAGCTCGCTGGCTTCGTTCCTCTGTCCACGCTGTGGGCGAGGTGGCCTGTTGTTGCCAAGATGATTTCTACTACCAGGGGTTAGCCCCGTTGCCGCCTTGCTTAGACACGATCATACATAGCTCCCATCGATTTTACACTTCAATATGGGAAGCTTATGGTATAGGTCTTAGGGGTGCAAAGGATAAAAGACGCGCTACAGACATTGTAGGGTGTGACAGTATAGAAGGCGTGTATACCAGGTTCCTGTTTCTGTTGGTTACCTGCATACGTATAATAACCGATTGTCGATATATGGGCGATAGATAGATACCCTACAACTCACTCAGAAACCAGCGTTTCAAAATGCACCAGCTATTCCAATGAAAATTATGCTTTCTAATTTCCGTGACCCCGCATATGTATACAGCAGGAATGTCATATCTACATGTCTATTTGCTTCATCTACACGGCCTTTAACAGGCCAGGTTAACCGCCTGTCAGCTCAAAGAACTAAGCTATCCGTCAGTTTAAGTAGAGGCTAGTAGATCCCGCCCCTGGTTAATCTGCACCATTTTGTCCTCACCCGCGCTGACAACGCCAAACGTCTTGTCCCATGCCACATCGAAGACTTTAGCGCCGCGTCCACAGACATCTCCCGCCACTTTCCGCTGCTTGGCGCCCTTGAGACTCTCACGCTCAATGACGTAAACGGATTCAGATACGCTACCACCGCCCTCGGTTTTAGTCCCAGCGCGGACACTCCGCAAGTCCCAGATTCGACACGTACTGTCGTACGAACCCGAAACGAGGCTGTAATCGTTCTCGGGGCTAGTGCCGAGGCTGGATACCATATTCTTATGCCCGCGGAGTGTGAGAACCGAGACAGTATTGGCAGATACACGCGGGTCGACAAGGGTGATGTGGCGCGCTGCGGTGGCCGCCGCTAGGAGCACAGACGAGGAGGCCGTTCCCGGATTCCTGTGGAGCGGGGTCATAGCGAGCAATGGGTGCGAGGTGGTGATGACATTTTCTACTTTAGAAGTCGTGAGGTCGATGGTGCGGATGGTGTGGTCTTGTGAAGCCGAATACGCAACCGTCGCGTCAGTGGGGTCGAAGCACACAGCGGTGGCAGCAGAATTATGAATATACATGATACTCAAAGGCCCTCGCTGCGGCGCCGCTGATGCGCCAGACAGCTTCCGCTTCTTGGACTCGGAGGCCCCGGCGCCCGGGAGAAGATCAGCCGGGGCCACGGGAGCAGACGATTTTGACGTCGTCCACAGGCCCACGGCACCATCAGCCGAGGCGCTGAGTACGCGGCCCGTAGGCCCGTGAACATCGAGGGCGTCGACGCTTGCTTTATGGCCGTACAGCTCCAGGCTAGGCTTCAGAGTACCCTGCAGCCCACCTTCCAACTCGGCATACCTCCATATACGCACGGTGCGGTCCAGGCCGGCGGAGGCTATCTGCGTAGAGGAGAGGAATTTTACGGCCTTGGCGCTCGCAGAGTGTCCGCCGGCACCAGAACTGGCGATAGACTGGCCTGACGGGTCCCAGATCTGTAAGAGGCCGTCGTAGGACGCAGACACGACGCGGTCTTGGTTCAGAGCCAACTTCTCGCCCGACCAGACGCCAGCACGAGAGGTAGCAGAGAGCACATCGACGGCGCTGATCCAGTCATTGTGCTCGAAACTAGCCTGGTATACGGGTGGGATCAAGCTACGCACGTACTGGATGGTCAGCGTTTCTTCGGTGCTCAGGCCGTTCGTCTCGAGGTATTCCTGAAGCGAGGTCCGTAGGAATTGTCCGTTTATTAAGAAATCTAGAGGAATAGGTGCGGGGGTGTCGAGCATCGCCGACGAGTTCAGGATCCTTGATAATCCATAGCGCTTAAGGTCTTCATGGTATTGCGTTAGCGAGGAAGTTGATAGTCATTGGGTTTGGATAAGAGTATGTTCACCTGTCGGAACAACTAACAGACTGCTCCTGTCTTCAGATAATTTCAAGTCGGGTGACGTGGTAGTGAAGTTCACTCTAACTTCTTGGGGCGCAGCCATTGCTGGCTGTCCCATATCACTGTCCATCTCAAATCCAGGTTTCTCTCTCCGTGCAAGTTGGTACAAGTCTGGACAAGTATCTAAGGTCGCCGATCGATAATAAAGCCAAAATAAAGGATTTTGATGTCACGGTATGCCTTCTTTTTTTTTTTTGTGACGATCGAGTTTATGGTTAGTCAGGATGTAAGTTTGTATTGCAAAAGATCTGTATATCTGGTTTCCTCGAAAAATATGCCAGCATCGAATGGGCCAAGGAACCCTTTTTTTTTTTTTTTTTTTTTTAGTCAAGGGTCTTTTTTGCATACAAAAGGTACCGAACAGCTTTCGGTGGTTCAGCCTTACCCCGCGATAATCTGTACAGTACCTATTCTGTATTGCCGACCAATAAAAAGGGAAATGACCTGAGACAAAGTACCGCTGTACATGGCGAGCCCACCTAAAGGTACCTAGGTGCCTTGGACGAAGTGCCGCGCTACTACGCCGAAGACGCGTCTCAGCTCTAAATCTTTGGTAGCCGGCGCGTTTTGCCCACTCAACCTCTCCACCCCCAATCGATTCCAATTCTTGGCAATGACTTGAAAAGGAACCCTTTCAGTAATTAAAGATATACACCCTTCGTAACAATCCTTGCAGTAAACCAACAGAATTCATCGAAAGGGGGGTTATCATGTCTCAACTCGACAACGTGGAGGGCAATCTCCTCCGCAAGCCCACGTCAGTCCGGTATCCCAAGGAAAGAAAGAGGAAAGGCGCTAACTTCCGGTTACAGGGGCAGAGTGGATGATGAACTTGAACGGGTTGCGTCAGAATACAATCCCCTTCATAAGTTCAAGTTGAACAAGGAAAAGTCTTATCAGCAGCAGTTTGCGGACATGTACTTTTTACGTCTTACTAAGCTTAAAACAACCGTCGAGAAGAGGGCATTAGAAGCTTGGGACGGCACCGTCATCGGCGGCGAGCCGGTCAAGAAAGCCGATCGAGTTTTAGATATTCGCCAGGGTGAACTTTGCTGGGTTTCCGGAACCGTCTACATGGAGATGGCTTTGAAGCCCAACATTCTCGAGGACGTCTCTAAGGACGTACGTTGGTAACTTTCGAAGAACATACCGGTAGTCGAGGGGGCTAACCACAGTATTTCTTCCTCTGTAGAGATGGATCTCAGCGCCTGTATCGAACAACAAGTATTATGCCGACGACGGTTCGGATGCTGTCACTCTGGAGGACGAGTCCGGTAGGATACGTTTGGCGGGCGATTTTCTCAAAGATGTTATCTTGGTCACCGGGTGCATCGTTGCCGTTATGGGCACTGAGAACGCCAATGGCGAGCTGGAAGTCATCGATCTCAAATTCGCAGACCTACCTCCGCAACCAGAGCGGTGGGCTGTCTCAAAACCAGCTACCGCAACCGGGGCCAGTCCATTAAAAAGAATCAAGGATGAGGACGAAGAGATGACAGACATTCAGCCAAAGGGCAGCGGGAGCAAGATCGCCATAGTGTCTGGTCTCGAATTTTCCGGCCATGATGCGAGTCACTCCATTGAGCTAAACCTCTTACTCGAATATCTCCTAGGCGAAGCGCTAGACCCGGTGGCCCAGCGCGAGTTATCACAGATCAGTCGACTCATCATTGCGGGCAATTCCATCTCTCTAGAACATAGACGACCGGGAGACGAGGACCAGGTACAGAAGATGGATCAGAAGAAATACGGCTACGATAGCAGCTCGTACAACGCTCTGCCCTCCCAGCTTCTCGACGAGTTCCTCTCCACCCTCTTGCCTACCATGCCCGTCACCTTACTGCCTGGCGCCCAAGATCCTGCAAACGCCAGTTACCCGCAACAGCCTATACACCCGGCCATGTTCCCACTCTCACGCGCCTTCACATCCACCCCTGGCACCTCAGAACCCGGCTGGTTCGATATGGTAACGAATCCCTGGGAAGGCGAGATCGAGGGGTGGAGAATATTAAGTACTGGTGGCCAGAACATCGATGACATCTTCAAATATGTCGGCAGCGATGACCGTTTAGGCATGATGGAGGCTACCTGCAGATGGCGGTGCTGTGCGCCCACAGCACCCGACACCTTGTGTGAGTATAAAGATGCGCTTGTCTATCCGTACGGATTCGGGGCAACGAAAAGATTTACTGACGCTTGCTCACGCAGGGAGCTACCCCTTTCAAGACGACGACCCGTTCGTCATACAGACATGCCCACATCTTTATATTGTCGGCTGCCAGCCTAAATTTGGCACCAAGTTGATTAATGGCGAGGACGGTCAAACGGTGCGGCTGATTGCTGTCCCATCCTTCTCGGCCACGAGGGAGATAGTGCTAGTAGACACGGAGACACTAGACGTCTCGAAAGTCGCTATCTCTTCAGGTTAGATGGATTACGAAACTATAAAAGGAACAATTACAGAAAGGGGGCTTAACTACTATAACCATGACGCTTCTGTGAACCGCAACCTGCTGCTGGAAGAGATTCCGGATAGAATGACACCCGCGTGTTATTCGGCGCCTATCTAACGACTCATAGCACACGCGTAGGGTATGGATTAGCCTGCTGCTGGGCCGGGAGGTCGAGAAAACAATGTATGTATTCGGTAGCCTTGTCAAATCACTACAGACCTTGACCAAGGATGATCTAGAATATACCAGACTATGGTCCATGAAATGGCCCTCAATGAAGGCATTCTCGACGGATTCTGAAGCCAACTTGACGCCTACTACCCGGATGCCATTGTCTCTCTCTCTCACCACTATAGTATCAGGAAACAAGTCCGTCTGGCCAGATCATTTTCAGTGAAGCTCCGCCCTGCTGGATTCCACCTAAGCACGCTGAGTCGTGCTTCCTTACTCGCCGTCACTAAGAAATACTCGATCCCAGAGATATTCAGTCCCAGTCTTTGTGTTGGCACATGCCCAACGCCCGATCAGGGAGCGCTAGCCGTATGCTCCCCATGCTGTGGATTACAACGGGCCACGTTCTTTTATGCATTGTCCAGGCCCCTCTAATCATTTTGAGCCCAGTTAACCGCCGTGTACGATCTATTCCATATCTCCGACGCCCAATTCCACTGTATTCTCCAGCCCTTCTTCGGTCAGCATGCCGCCGTTGCCGGTTCGCATTTGGCCGTTTTGTAAGCTCTGTTGAGCCTGTATAAGGCTCATCTCTGCCATCCGGTTCCCTCTCTTGGCCAAGATACCTGGGAATGCTCGGTTGTTACGGGTGGTGGTTCCACCCTTCGTCGCATCGGTCTTGGGTTTGGTAGATGTGTTGGACCCCAATTTCAGATTTGGCTTACCACGTTTAGCTGGCTTTCGGGCGCCAGAAGGGACCCTTCTCGCAGAACGCGATGTTTCCCGCCAGTCTGGGGGCAAGGATACAAGCTCATCATTGTTACTTGTATTGAAGCGGCCTTTGCCGGCCGTGGGCGCGGGTCGCCATAGCCCCAGCTTGTCAATAGCATTGTCAGGGTCCACTGCTAGGCCTTCGACACGCCATGCCAGGTTACGCAGTTTCCCTGTTGCCCGTCTTACCTGGAGGTCCCAGTAGTCTTCCATCGCCTTAACGTCCTTGGGCCTATGGGGGGGGCGTGGCCCCTGATCGTTCGAGCTATCTCTTTCTTCGGCGCTGTCATCCAGCTTCTTCTTAGTCTTGACGTAGTCCACATACTCCAGCCTCATGGTCTCATCCTTGAAGAAATAGCGTAGATCGTAAATGGTGCTCCAGCAGACCTTGTGCTTATCGTGGGCCAGAATGTGTAGCCATTGTATTCGGAAGTCAAAAAGCGCCTCGGCCAGCTTGGACCCCTTCCAAAAATAGTCGCAGATAGGAACGTGGTTTGGCCTCACTCTTGGACCCGACCAACCCAGATCAGACTGGCACCGGGCAGGAATCTCAAATGTGACAGTATGCAGATTAGCAGGGTGGACGAGTCCATTCCCGGGAACGAATTTAAGGAGAGCTTTTTCGAAGTTTTGGCGCTCCTCTTTTGTGTGGACACGGTTGGCGGCGACTGCGATCTTGACGTGACGGATCAGATGTCCGTGCTCATTGATCGGCACCACACACCTTCCAAATACCTCCTCCATTATAATTGGCGTATCTTTGTGGCGTGGTAGCGGGTCGCGTAAGTCATAGGCGAAAGTATTTTCCCCAAACAGGATACGTAGACCCTCCAGACGCAACACCTGGCACGTGCTCATGATGGATACCTGCAGCCGTGGGCGCTTGCGCGGATACACGCGTGACCAGCCCGCGAAAACAACAATGTCTTCATGCCACAGCAGGAGGTAACGCATGATTCCGTCCCGAATCTCTGTTGGCAACTCACCTAACCAACCCATGGCAGTGATGGGATTTAGGCCTTTCTCCCGATCCGGGTCCGCGAGCGAAGAACCGACGGGCATATCGGAGGCCGCGGGTGGTTGCTCAACTTCCGGTCCACCTCCCCAGGGAGTTCGACGGCGTGCTGGTCTCTTCCCGGCTTGCGGGTTGTTGGCGTTGAGGCGCTTGGGTCTTTGCGTCATTACTTTCCTTCGCTTGGCCGAAGTATCGTCATACGCAGGGTGGGCGGATCTCTTGAGAGGAAATTGAACCATCTCAACGAGAAACTTGGCTTCCGTCGATGGGATTGGGCGCTCGCAGTGTCGCGCATAGCGCTTCTTTATAGCTTGTAAACTCTTGGCTCTCTTCACCCTCTCTTTTTGTGCTTCTGTAAGCCCGGCATTTTCGGCATCGCGCTTGGTTTTTTTGCGCGCCCCTGTAACAGGCTGTGTGTGCAACGCTGCATCATGCTCGTCAGATGACATGTCGGCCATGGAGTTAGATGCCGAATATATGTGGCTTAGAGTTCCTGGTAACGTTCCCGCTCAGCTTGACACACTGGGTCTAATTGTCAGCAATGATTATGTCGAGCCTGTTCCGATTTAAATTCAATAGCCGAGCTTATGGTGGCAATGCCGGCGAAAAACGAGCGCGTAAGGCCTGGGCCGGTATCCTTGTGCCGGAAGATGGTGAATGGTGTGGCGTTCACGGAGCGCGAGATAATGGTTAAGATGGAACCCGAGACCGAAACAACATCGAGCAGAGACGACGGTCCTAAGTTTCGAAGGGTAGAAGAAGGTCCTCTAGGTACCTAAGCTCTAGGGTATCTTTTTTCGCGGAGAACATTAAAGGTTAGGACATGGCCTCATCCAGGCATCGCTCTATGGGCTCTGTCGAAAGATTGCTCGACTGCGCTCGTGTTTTGTTCTAGATTTAGGTAAATAGTGTAGTGCAGGTCTGGATAAAAGTGATGAGGCAGTAGTAGAGGTCCGAGCGAGTTGAACCCGGGAAGGTGTGTCGGTGACCACGGCGAAAGCCCCGATGATGACAAACGATCTACCTGCAGCTTCCTTCCGAACTGATTCGGACAGAGATTCTCTAAGTGTGGCAGTCTATGAATGCCATCCAAACGATGATTGGGTTAGGTGTAGGGCAGGTAAGGTATGTAAATAGAATGCTGTGTAGCTTAGGTAGTTGCCCAAACACATCGACTTCTGTTGTGCGGCGATGTTGCATGAGCGACCAGATCAGCCGTAACAGTGTACCTTAACACATGTAACTACTCAGCCATTTCAACCCCATGTACGTTTGCGTGTGTACGAAATGCCACATCGTATTCCTAGATGTATTTGAGTGCTGAATATGTATCTATGTTAATCCTCTCTCTTTAGAGGACACCTGCCGTCAGGCTAGAAAGGAGATATAGACTAGAAGAAGAAACATCTTAGCCTAGGTAATGTAGATATTATTTCTTGGCGGTCTAGAAGTAGATTGTATTAGGGATAATTTTATTGTACGGAGGAGGCCACGCGGCCGTAGTAATATAAGTATATAAATAAATGGCTGGAGAGAGTGTGCGTGTGTATATGTGTGTGAATTAAAGAATAAGGAGAATAATTTCGGACAACTTAAGGGCAACGGAAATACTTAATAAGGCATATTTTAACCTTTCGGTAACAATCTTAATATCGTAGGATATTATTTGTAAACCTCGCAAGAAGGTTAAAGCCTGCATGGATTCGAAGCGTGCTTTCTCCGGGCTCAGTTGACGAGCCCTTCACTGGTCCGCTAGGTGCCTATTAACTGAACTCTATCAGGCATCGATCCAGCTGATACTTTCATGCCCATGTCTATTCAGGCCGTCACCTCGTCGAGATGTTTGTCCGGCATGCCATTCTCGCGTTACGAGCGCCGAACCAACACCGAATTCTATAACTGGTCAGCCGATCACACCCGATCACTTTGGTCTCTCGACCCCCCATCATGAGCCTGGTTGGTACAATGGTACCGCATCCTCTTGGCCTGACATGCTACACAGCCGTGCTCGGTATTACACCATTAGCAGGTGACTGAAAAAGGCGTTGAAGAAGAGATAAGTATTATAGACTACAGAAAAGTGGGTCAACAGACAAAGTTAGATATTCACCTATGTAGCTATTATCCTTACACCCACTAGGGGTACGGGAACCACTCCCAATACAACATTACTAACCCTCCTATCTTTTTTAGTGCCTCCATCCCGAAATAGCATCACCAAGCCTTGTATATTATAATATTTATTAATCTAACATTAGATTTAAGTTTTTTAAGTAATTTTGCACATATTAATGCACGTTATTGTTATTATTAGCCCTTGCGCGGTTGTTTAAGGGCACTGCTATCCTTTGTTTGTTGTCGTAAGCACTGCTAGCTTGTTGTTTTATATAGTCGCTACAAGACCTATCTTGTTATGTTAACATTTTTTACTACTAAAAAGATTATTTTTACTTGTTATTAGTTCTTAGTTCTTAGCTATCCTGTTTGCTTAACATTACTTATATAATATTAGATTGTCTTAATTTAGCATTAAGCTTAAAATACTAATTAACCTTGCCGTCGTTTAGACCTGCTTATCTTTTTAATTATGCTTTTTTTAATCTATTAAAAACGTTTTTATTAAAAACGTCCTTATTACATAATACCTACTTAGTAAAAGCAAAAGATTTGTCTTAGCAAAAAAATATTTAATAAGATTTATTTTATTAAAAAAATATCTTATAAAACATTCTATAAGATCTCTTAGAAGACGTTGTAAGGTTTAGGGCTTGGTACGTTGCAAGGTGATGTGCTGGATTCCAAAAAGTAGCTATAGAAGATTACTTCCATCTGGTGTGCTAATTGTGTGTGGCCGCAAGGCCTTATTAGGCCTTCGGCTAATCCTCGGGGAGTGGTCGCCGCGGTACGTACCAAGGTACGTACCCCCATAGGTGCGTGCTGCAAGTACGTACCCAGTGGCGGCTTCCCTGTTACAGACGTTTATTAAGATATTATGCAAGAGATCTAGCAAGATATTGTAATAGTCTGCTAAGAATGTTAGTATAAGTGTGGAGTTAGGTTCGATTCCTAACAGCGCTATTAGTTTTCTACGCTTTGCTTTCTTCTTTGGTAGCGCTATTATGCGGCCCACTTTGCCAAGATATGTAGCTAGTACTTACTCTAAGGTCACCAGTTCGATCCTTGGTCAAAGTAATCCAAAGATACGCCTAGAAGCCTTAAGCAATAAGTCCTGTCCCTTAGAGAAATCAGGCAATAAGTCCTTAAGCATGGCTAAGTACAATAAAATGTCCTTGGAGAGAGCCAGGGGCGGCTTATATGAATAAGGGGGGCGTATAACAGTCTGCTAAGGATGTTAGTATAAGTGTGGAGTTAGGTTCGATTCCTAACAGCGCTATTGGTTTTTTGCGCTTTGCTTTCTTCTTTAATATCCCTCAAAACGTCCTAACAAACATCCTACAGAATATCTCTTAGGACATCTAGAAAAACGTCCTGCAAAACGTCCTTCGTACCCTACAAGACGTCCTGCACCTATAAAATAACCTTTAGAATATCTTATAAAATATTTTTTAAGACATCCTTTAAGACAACTTAGAAAGCATTTTAAAAAACGTCCTAAAGGACATCCTAAAGGACATCTTAAAAGATATCTAAAAAAATCTTTATTTTAAAGAGAGCTTTTCCTTAAACTTTCTTATTTATTAGTTTGCTAAAATAAGATCTAAACTATAATAGGTCTTTAACCTAAGCTTATATAATAAGTTTAACAAATCTAAGTTAGCAAAATAATAGCTCTTACAGATTTACTAGCAATTTTAAAAAGCTAGATATTATAAATTAAAAATCTCTTTGTTAAAAGCAATATTCTCTATTAATATGCTCTGTACAAAAAAAGCTGCTACCTTTTTAAATTTTAACTTTAAGCTCTAAGACATTATTAAGAAGGCTATTAATAAAGTTGCAAATCTTAAAGATTTAAAAACCTTTAAACAAGCTTTAAAAAATTAATATTTTATTAAGCTAATAAATACTTATTTATTAAATATAGATAACCTTACTTAAATTAAGCAGCTAGACAACAAACTATTAGCTTAGTATTATAGCTATGTTTAAAACGCTTTAAAACAAGCAAGTAAACAAAACAATTTACAAAATGCTAGTACAACAGTTAAACAAATAATTGCAGTGCTAAATACTTTATTACTAGCTAAGCTTATACTACTTAAAACCATTGTTTATTAGTTTATTAATAGTTTAAAAAACTTTATACTAAAACAAAAGTTTTTAACACATTAAGCTAAAAGTATTAGTTTATTATAGCAATACTATAAATTAATTTAAAAAGTATAGCAAATTTTAAAAAACAAAAAAAGATCTATTTAAAAAAAAATAAAACGTATTAAAATAAATGCTATTTAAAAAGCTTTAAATAATTAACAATGTTTTATAATTAAGCAAGCTATTATAAAGTATTATTTAAAGGTAACTATAAATTTTATAATAAGATTTCTTTTTGCTCCCTTTTTTTATATGTACTTTAGGTCGATCTTTTTATAAAAGACGTCTAGTAAACCGTTTAACGTTTGCTAAAGCAGTGCTTAGCCAAGTTTATTTTTAGTTTAAGATTTAAATAATTTCTTATTATATAGTTCTTAAAATTATGCTTACTAACTTCTAGTTTTATTGCAAATATTTAATATAACATACTATTTATATTATTAAAAAGGTTATTACGCTAGTTCTTGTTTAAATTAACAAACGTTTAAAAAAGCATAAAAAATACTATTAAAAAAAGCAGCTTAAAAGTTGCTACTAAAAAAGATATCTAAGCATTTTTTAGTTAATAGATCTAAGGTTTTAGGTTAAAAAAAAAAAGCATGCTTTAAATATAAAAGTAAACATTATATTTAAATAAAATATAATGCTTTTTAATTGTCTTAGCTTGTATAATAAGAACAAGCTTATTTAAAAGCTATAATGTTTTTAGCTTTAAAATATTAGAACAAAAGGCTGCCTTAAAATAAAGTACAATTATAATCTGCTTAATTATATTATAAACAGTTCTTTAATAATAACAATCTTTTTATAATAACAAATAGCAAATTATATAACCTAAATAACTACAAGCTATATAATTAAGATAACATCTTTATCTTACAAGCTTAGTCCTTTACTTTTAATAAGGTTAAACAAACAAATAAAAAATAATTATGTTTAAAAAGCTTTAAAATGCTATTATAATCCTTTAATCTCTTCTTTTTGCTACATTAAAGCAACCAAATAAAAAAAAACGTAATAAAAACACTGCTATTTTTATTTTTGCTTAAAAAGATCTCTTAATTATTATAACTAAGCTAAAAAAAAAGCAGACCTTTTAAGATCTTAAAAAACCTTTAAAGCCTTTTGCTAAAATACGTAAAAAAAAAAGGCTTAGTTTTCTAAACTATAAATAATTATTAAAAAATACTTTTATCTTCGTTTTATTCTTAAATTTTATATAAATAAGTTTAAATTTTTATTATAACCTCTATTACTTATTTACTTAAGCATTAAATAAAACTAAAAAAACGTCTTATTAATATGCTAAAATAAAAAAAGTTATAATATAGTTAGCATCTATTATTATTTAAGCTACTAAAGCATACAAAATTACTTTTATTTTTAAATTTTTTAAAAATAAAAAAGCAATTAAACATATTGTCTTTAAAAATAGCTATTAAGCAGATTAAAAAAGTAATATTAATATTATTTATTTAAACCTAGTAAATATACTTAAATTAACGCGTTTTAAACTTAGCAACCTAAGAATTACTAGATTATATTTGCTTAACTCTTTAAGCAGAACAGACCTTGTTACTAAGTTTATTATTTTAATCATAACTATTAAAAGTATTTTTAGATTAGTATAAGCAATTATTTAGCTCTATAAAAAAAAGGTTAAAACCTTAATTATCTTAAAACTTCTTTAGCTATAAAACATTATAGCTACCCTTAAAATATAAAATAATATCTTTTAAATTAGTAATAAAAGTGTTAAAAAAAAATAAGTGCAAATTAAAAGACTAGCTTTAACATTTAGTACAAAACATTATCTTGCTCTTGCACTATAGTCTGGTCCTTAAAACAAACTAACTAAAAAATCTTTATTAAAAGATTTATTTAATAACTTAAAGTTAAAAAACTAAGTTGTTATTTTTAACTTAGTTATATTATTAAACTAACTTTAAAAAAGATTATTAAGCATAAATTAATTTTTTTAGGTTATAAGTAGTTTAAATCTTACATACTAAAGCTTTTAACATTATTACTAAATTATTAGGCTTACTAGATCTTAAAAGCATGCTTTATTATACTAAATCTTAAAGATCTAATCTTAAAACAGCTAATTACTAGTAAAAAGATTCCTTTAGTTAAAAAAAAATCAAATTTTTTTTTATGCCTATCTCTTTTAAATCTATTAAATACTTTAAATCTTTTTATTTACTTTTGGTTCCTAACTACTAAAAAAAATGTGCGCTGTCTTCTTACCTTAAAATTTAAGATGTTAAATTAGAAAATATTAGACTAGTAAAAAGCAAATAGACTTAAGTTTAGATCTTTTATACTTAAGCATTTAAAAATGCATTATATAAAGGTATAGCACACATATTATAACTATAGCGCAACATTTATTATAAATATATTAGTTTTTATTAATTTATATGTTTACAAGGTCCGTTTAAAACTAAGAACACAGCTATAAAACAAATTATATTGTTAGCATTAAATAAACGCTTAGCTATACTAAATAAACAAATTAATAACAAAATATTTAAATGCAAGACTATATAAATACAAGACTATATAAACTAACTATTTTAGCAAATAAAGGTTTATTAAATTAAATAGAAATGCTAGTCCTTATTAACAAAAATTAAATAAGACTATAAGAACTAAAAAAAAAGCCACAACTAACTATTAATTATAGCAAAGTAAAAGAAAAGCTTTTTAAAACTAACCTCTTATTAATAGCAAATGTTTATTATTATTTTTTAAATTTTTAAATATGTTTATTATTAAGTTTTAATCTTAAGCATAAATATTAAGCTATCTTAGTTTATTTAGATTTTTAACATATTTTAATATTTAAGATCTTAAGATTTTTTTAGCTTTAACTTACTTGTATGCTACAAAGCTTTTAGTCTGCAAAACATTTAATATTAAAGATAATAAAAATTGCGCTAAAACTTATCCTGCTTTTATTACTAAAACCTTTACTAATTACACTATCTGGTCTAGATAACATTATTGCCGCAATAAAATATATTAATAACATTTTTGCAACTTATAAATTTATTAAGGCGCAGCTTAAGTAAATTAAAAATTACTTTTTTTTATATATTCTATAGTTAAAGCTTAAGCTATTATTTAAAAAGGTTAATATTAGCTGCAAAAAAATTGTTATATTAGGAGCTGTTTATAAAACAAGAAAACGTATTGCTGTTAAGCATAACAAATCTAAACAACTAAAAAACTAGCTAGTCTTTTAAAATTAAACTGCTATTTATTAGTTTATAAAAGCGTTTAAACCTATTAAATAATAAGTAAAAAACTGCTTAAAAATATTTAGGCCTTTAAACTATTTTTAAGGTAATGTTTTTTAGCAATAAAAAAACATAAAAGCTGTCTCCTTTAATATTTTTAAACGTAAAACATTAAAAATAATAAATATATATAAACATTAGCTTAATTAACTATATAACATATACTTAAACACATCTAAATATGCTGCTAAATGTTATATTATATAAATATAAAAACAAGTCCTTAAACCTATCCTTTACAATAGCTTTTTATTTACTAAAACTTAAAAAAACTATAAAACATATAAATAAGAACTTTATAGTATTATTAAATTTGCAAAACGTTATAACAAATATTTTAAATCTTAACCCTTTTTTGTTATACATACTAATTATAAACTACTAACTTTTTTTTTAATATTACTAAATATTAAAAAGATATATACACAATAAGCAAATAAACTTAAATTATTAAATATATAAATTGTATATATTAAAAGCAAACAAAATAAAGTAGCAAATGCGCTGTTATAAACTATTTTTTTATTTTTTAAGTATAATAATAATCTTTTAAAACTTAGTTATGTTAATTAAAGCTTAAAGCTATAAATTTAAAAAGACAAAGTAAACAAATATAAAAAGTTTTTAAACACCTTAACAAGAGATTAAAAAGACAACCTAATTAATAAGCTAGCTAATTATATATAACAAGTAAGCTTAGCTATAAGCTTTATTTAAAACTAGTTAAATAGATTAAATAAATATAAAAGCTAACTAAAAAATCTTTTTCTTTTTAAGTATACTAATTTACTTGTTAACAAAATGTAAGAAATACTAACTATAAACTTATTAGCTTTTCTTACTTGTATATATTAGATTATATAGTCTTATTTAAGCAAAATAACATTAAAAAAATATAAAAAGTTCGCATAGTATTTAAACGTTTAAAACTATCTTAGCAATTTTTTAAGCTATAATCCAAAACATTTTAAGATCTGCTTACTAGCTAATTAAAGCAAGTTGTTTAAAATTAAAGATAGCTTTTTTTAATATTAACAAAGAGGTATATAAAAAAGATGTTTTTTAAAAAATAAAATTTATAATGCGCTAATAAAAGCATATAATTTTAAAAAACACTTTTAAGCTTTAATTACTTTTTGCAAACTTAATTAGTTTATTTACTAGCTTAAAATAGCTTAAAATGTTTAAAACTATATTTTAAAATGTTTTTAATATACAAAATATAATCCTACAAAACTAAAGTTTTTAAATCTTCTTACTACTATTTTTAAACCTTTTTAAATTATTATAGCAGATTTTATTAGTCTTTTTTTTATATTAAATTAAGGCTTTAAATATATCTTTTATATAGTAAATATATTTTTGCAATATAAATAGATATTATTAGCAATTATACTAAATAAAAAAACAGCTTTTAGTTATATATTTTAATAATATAACATAATAAAAACTACACCTTTTGCTTTTTACTTAGATCTAAAATCTGCTTTCTATTTATACTTTTTTAAAATAAAAAATAAAAAAATAAAAATCTACCTACTAACTACGTTGTCTAAATCTTATAAATTTATTAGTCTAGTAAAGATCTTTAATTAGATTACCTAATCTATTTTAAACAAATTATTTAATGCACAAAAATCTTAAACGGATTTTTTAAATAACACCTTAAAAACTTAAAACTTTAAACTAACGTTTATTACAACAAGCGTTAACGCAAAACATATTAAGCACCTAAAATATTTTTTATTTAAAATAATATATAGCTATCTTTTTTGCAAAGATTTTAAAATTAAATATTTTATAAAAAAATCTTATACCTTCTTAACGTTTATTATAAATAATTAGTTTAAACTTTTATTTAGCTTATATTATAAGCAGCTAGTTTTAAACCATATTATATAAATATAGCATTGTTTAAAAACTATTAAATTTAGTTATAAAAAAACAAAAGCTTAAAAATAAGCTATTTATTATAAAAAAGAAAACACAATTGCAACTAAAAACATAGTAATAATTTTGCAAGAAAAAAAGCAAAAAAAATTAATACTAAAGTAAAAAAGGCCTTTTTAAATTAAGCATTAAGTAAAACAACAATTATATATATTAAAAAATTTAAATAAAAAAAAGATTTATTATAAGTATTATATTAACTTATTAAAGTTATTTATTTCTTGCAAAGGCTATTTAAAAAATAATATTTTAAACTTACTACTATATCAAAATGTTAAAAAATAATAGCATAGCTAAAAATAGTATTATTTATAACCCTTAACGGTCTAAATTTATATATATAATTATGCTATAAGCAAGAGCGCTTAACTTGTCCCCCCCCAACTAAAAAAGTAGGTCAACAAACAAAGTTAAATATCCACCTATGTAGCTATTATCCTCACACCCACTAGGGGTACGGGAACCACTCCCAATACAACATCACTGACCCTCCCATCTTTTCTACTACCTGAAAGCCTCAGTGTAGCTAGATAGTAGCTAAAAGCAAAAGGTAAGTCACGTGATATGATCACATTATCTAATCTAAGGTTACTATGGGGGAAGGGTACAAGTTATACTCTATGCGGACTGCACATAGATGAGAGGAGCTTCTACCCAGGGGACCTAGACAGTCCCACAACCATTACTTCTACACCAACAATACACCTCCACATCCTACACTACCTATCAGTCGGACATCGGAATTAGTTCTACAGCACTCTTCTACGCCTGTCGGTGATAGGCTAACAACTGTAGAAGAGCTGACACAACCATTTAACCTAGACGATAACCTCATCGTAGTACTAGTCTAGCCAATAATTACAAACGTCGTCCAAAACCGGTCACGTGCGTACAGAGTCCTGGTTATGTAAAGTAAGTGCAATGATGGCGCCATCGGAAATACATTCCCCCCAGAGGCCATGGAAGCATGAAGTACCTGGGCAGTTTTACACAGATAAAAGCCCCAGAAACCCATAAAATTGATATTCTTCTCCCATCTTGAATCATCTCGCCATCCCAAAGTCATCACGGTGTTTCGTTACCGAGGAAAAGCGAGCAAGGAAAGCGTGTTGTTCACCACGTTATAACCATGATAGAATTCATCTCACAAGTGGGTGTTGTGTTAGCTTGCATCGGCTACGCTTCAGCTAAGAACGCCGCGGACATCACATTCATCTCTGATCCCGGGGTAAGTTTCTCACATTCACGCCAAATTTCTGCCGACACATGGACCGTTGTCTCACAGCATCGTGCTCTCCCCCAGGTCTTTGGCCCCCCGCTAGAAATTGCCCATGCCTACTATGGGCAGTGGCCAACTGGTAGGTCTCTCACTCACCTGCCACCTCCGAGATGCGGTACTGGGCTGACTTGTCTCCGGCGTAGGTGTTACTGTATCTAGTACCGGTCGTATTTTCTCCAACTTCCCCGGTGGTATGTTTGTTCCCGCTGCTGGAGTTGAGACTTTGGAGCTAATTATACCTATACAAAGGCCTGGACCGTCGTAATGTCTACAATGGCTCCAGTAATGTTTTCCAGGTAGCTGAGCATACGTCGTTGACCGAGGAGGTGGCATATCCTAGCTTGGAAATGAACCACCCCCCTGGAGGTGCCATCAACTACACTACCGTCCCACCGAGTAAGCAGCAGACTAAACCCTAGAGGAAGCGTGGCGTCCGTGTAACATAAGAAACAGCATCTGCCAACTATCAGGATTATCTCATAGGTGTACAATCCGTCGTGATAGATGCTCAAGACCGTCTGTGGATCTTGGACACTGGCCGTGTGCAAGACCCGGGTGGTGTGCTACTCGCCGCTAGGTACGGAGGGCCGAAGCTTGTCGGCGTCGATCTCACCACGAACAAAGTCTTCAAGACGATAGTATTCCCCACCGACGTTGCCTATTCAGACAGTTACGTCAACGATGTACGGTTTGACCTTCGTCCCAGCCTGACTGAGTCTGGTAAAGGAGTCGCGTACATCACCGACAGTAGCCAGCAAGGTCGCAACGCCATCATCATCGTAGACCTAGGCACAGGCGAAAGCTGGCGACATCTGGGGCTGACTCATTCAGTACGTGCCGAATCACAGTTTCTATCTTTCATTTGGGGTCAGCCAAACTACTACACCGAGGGCTCCAGCCCTGTGAGCACCAACCCCACTGGGTCGGATGGAATTGCCCTTTCCGCCGATGGGGACACGCTGTATTTTGGCCCATTCGCATCACGGTACCTGTACAGCGTACCGACCGCAAGACTTCGCGATAGGGGCCCGGCAAGTGAGCTTTTGGCGCAGCAGGTATGAGTACAGATGTCTGCGCGGTCTGTCAGGTCTCGGAGCAGTTGCTGATGCTTCCCTTTGTAGTCTGTCGTGAACCACGGCCAGAAAGGCGCCAGCGATGGCTTCGAGACGGACTCCAACGGCTTGATCTACGTCGGCAATAACGAGCTCAACTCGATCAATATCTTCAACCCAGCTAACGGGACGACGTATCCGTTTGTACGAGACCCCAGGATCAACTGGGTAGACACGAGTACGTGATTTATTTCGAGCAGCATACACTGCCTTACATTTTACCCGGCGTTGCCTCCTACCCGTGGACGCTAACAGACTTAGTAGTGTCTATCGCGACAGACGGTTTTCTATACTTCACATCAAATCAGCTCCTAGAGAGCGAGAAGAGGCGCCCATTCGGGCTGTTCAAAGTCCCGTTGCCCAACGGAGGGAAAAAGGGTTCGCATTGATCATGGATACATAGTGGGCCTGTTCAGCCGTGACTGTGCTCTAGTTGTGTTATGGAATGGAGAACAGTAATCCCCATGGCTACTAAATCCATAGCTCCCGTCTCTCCCGTGATAGATAACGGCGACCTTTGAAACCTTTTGCAAGTGAGAGAGGTCTTACTAACGCACCGAAACCCCATCAGTCAGTTTCCATGTATCTGGAAGGGGCTGGTAAGCGGACCACTTATGTGACATGTTTGGTTTGAATTTTCCGACTTCGGTGGGTTGTTTCCGGCTAGGCCCCGACTCAAGGTAGGCAGTCGTCAGCGTCCATGCCAAAAGGACCATAAATCTAATGAACCGAATGGTCCGAGGCATATATGAGTATATTCGGTAACTAAACACCACATCGCTTTGTCGGACTCACGATCTGAGCCGTATGGATACAGAGCGCATACATATTTGCTTGTCGTGGTCGGTTTCCTGTCCATCCATCAATCTCATTTAGTAAGTCGACATTGTGGCTTTTCGGCTGACGTGCACTACTGAGGCGGGTATGTATACCTCCATTTCGGTGGTCAAAGCCAGAATCAAGCCCTCGTCCATGTTGACGCACCTGTGGGCTGCAGGTACTAATTAAGTTGAAGATGACCCGCCCTCGGGCCAGCGGATCTCGCATCTGGGGACGGTTGCAGATCTGGCGGGCGGCTGTGCCCTTCGCATGTGACAAGTGCCATTGCTCATGCAGCTAAGGACTTGGCAGCCATGTTTACTTATCGCGGACAACAAAAGAATACATGCCTCCGCCTAGGTAAGTAGTCGGGTATATCCTGACGCTTGTTCGGTCATCTCGAAAAGAAGCAACTTCGATACATGTGATGGGAAAGTCACTGCACACCGTGCTCGATAAGAAAACTGTGTCTTTCCTGGGGAAATGGAAGAAAATAGGTTACATACAGTCTAGCACGCCAACAACACATGGGGATAATCATGTTCGACCACTCAAGTCTGCACATCCACAGTATTCAGATGTGAGGTTGGCTGCAAATACGTAAGCCTACTGACCCGGAGTCTACGTCGAGTCTACGACTAGAACTCAGTTCAGCTAGGTTATTATGGCTGTGCTCGTCGCAAGACCCAGAGGTATAGACGTGTGCCACCTTGGATTGCTTCATGCCTACGTGTAGACGGCCCCAGTCGGCAGTCCCTCTGCAAGCAACATACCCTTGCTGACGCGACTCTACCCAGAAAAGCACATTTATGGGTAGATCAAGTTCATGGCCGCAGCTTTGCTAAGGGCGGGGGGGGGAGGCAGAAGTAGATAGGATATCTTTGAGGAGAGAGGGCCAAAAGAAAAAAAAGTTTTCATGACCGTTCGTCTATATAAACTTCCTACTCGCTCGTTGTCTGGTCCAGAAGCCTGCATAACACTTCAACCCGCACCACCAAGACAGCGCATCTACTCGATCCTTCTTACAGCATCTTCATCCTCTCTCATATACGTAGAACCCGCACGACAATGCAGCTGCAAAAGGCCGTTGTTCTCCTCGGTGTTGCTGTGCTAGCCGTTGCAGAGGATACGGTAGAGTCGGATGACGTCCCAAGAGCTTGCCTTGATGCTTGTCAATCCACTATCGACCTTACTGCTCAATGCGACAGCCGGACCGACGGCGACAACGCTTACTTAGCTTGTGTCTGCGGCGCAACAGACGCGAAACTGAACGTGACCGAGTGTGCTACATGTATAAGGAACAACAGACGGGACTACGATGACGACGATGACGACGATAGCGACAGCAGTAGTGACAGCGACAGCGACAGCGACAGTGACAGCGACAGCGATATTGGAGACCTCATGGAAGACTGCGGCTGGGGCTTTGACGATGGTGATTCGCCTTGTACGTATGGACACACGATACGAATCATAATTTCTCGGACTAACACAATGTCTAGATTCATCCGGCTTGGGGCCCACCACCACAACGGCACCAAATCATGTGACAACGACGGTAGTCGTATCTGGCGGCTCGGAAACCGTCGTCACAGTCACGGAAACACCGAACGCAGTGCCGACCCCAGACTCAACGAGTCCCGTAACAACGGCCCCTACCAGTTCCCCCACGGGCTCCGTGGCTGGCGCCTTAAACCCCAAAGCCATCGTTGGACCACTCGTTGTTGGCTTAGTCATCGGGCTGCCTTTCCTTCTTTAACATGATGTTTCGGTCTGTTCCCCGCGGTAGAGAGACGATCGATGCCTTTGGGTTTAGGAAGGCCCAGTGGAATGGATTCACCTGAAGAATAGAGTATAATCCTCATAGCGAGTGAGCGTGTATAGAAGGATGAAATATGACTGAACTTGCCCCCTCCTCCCAAAGGGAGCAGTACTGCGGAAGGATGTGCTAAAGTTAATTTTGTGATTGCTCTCCGAAGAGATTTCTTGGTTATGTTTGTATATTCATGCATTCAAACACCGTCAGTGCTCCCTGCCTGCGATGTGGTTTAATTTCACAGTACAGATCTGTAGGCTTTGGTGGTGGTGGCTTGGTCCGCCCCTCAACAGCCACACTGAACGAGTGAGTGACAACATAGCCACTGTCACGCCAATCAAGAGGTTGCTTCCTTGTCTTGTATTGACTAGTGACAGATGGAATAGTACCTGAACGTAACGAGGGAAAATGTGAATGGTAGAGAAGGGGAAAGGCGAGAGAACGAATTGAAAATCTCCCTCGCTCCAAACTAACCCAAATTCACAGTCTACGTCCTACACTTTCCCCACTGCCCCATTTATTTTCTCATTCTCCCCACCCCCTCTTTTGTGGATAGCGATGCTACAATCCCATGATGGTACAATACAATTGCCATGATACAATACATTTACTAGCATCGTCATATCTCTACTTAGTCTAACTTCCATGTTCTAGTGAGATAGATGGCGTTGCCGCGCCTTGGCTATTCCACCTCGGATATGTCTGTTACGGGAGCCTCATCGATGAGAAAGCCTAGAAGCCCCCCCAGTTCGCTCGACAGGTCTCACGCACCCTCGAGTGTCTTCCCCCCTTTGACCCAACCCAACACCTCGTCCGCCTCGTTAGTGTCAAGCACCGCCCAGGGACGGCCGATTCCCTTGAGCGACGCCAAAGCTGCCGACCGCACCACAGCTCTTCGCGAGTTGACCCGTTCTCAACCGCTATCCCACCATCGGCCCGCCAATACCACCCGTACCGCTAACACTACTAGCACCACCGGTCCACCCAACACTACCAGCGCCACTACCAGCACTACCGCCGGCACCTATTCCCACCCCGTCTTAGTACGTACCTACTCGGGCCCGACCTCGTCTTCCGCGCGCCGTGACGCCCTCACTGGCTTCGAGAGCAGGCCGGCCTCACCCCCTTCCACGGGACGCCGAGGCCGCCATGGGTTTGCCATAACTCTGGCACGTCCGCTAGCGTATAAGAAGCCACCCCATCGCGAGGAAGTGAAGCTCCCACTCCTCGAGGACTTCACCTTCAAGAACATATTGGCCGAGATAGAACATGACATTGGCGCCGACCTCGATCGCATTGCCGATATCTGTGCACGCTCACGGTACTCTTTAAGCAACCAATATGAGATACATGTGACACCTCATGGGTCTGGCGATAAGTTCAGCCACCCGGTGCCATCGTCCATGTCCACGGCCTCCCCCATGCCTGGTCGTGGAGGGCCAACTTTGCAGGCCGTATCGATCGACGATGATCGTACGACTTCCATGCAGAGCAGAAGAGTCACCGTTCGCCGAAGAAGTGTCGCATATGGGACTCTGGAGACTATCATCAGCTCTAGCCGCTCTTCCGATGAGGACAGCGGCAGCAAAAAGAAGTCGGCGGCGGAAATCGCGGCCCAGGTACGGGGCCAAGCACGCGGCCGAGTCCCGCCCCCCAGCTCGGAACGTGTTGACCCGCGAAGTACCGACCCCCACGCCAGCGACGAGCTTCATAGCGGCCGGATTAAGCAAGAACTAAGAGCTCGGCCTACCTTAGCAGCAACTATTTTTGACCGCTCTCGAACTCAAGTCCATCGCCGGTTGGACCCACCGTCACGCCGCTCCGACACAACCCTAGTGGGCGAACCCGTTATGCCCGAGACATCGGGTGGCCATCTTGTAAGTACGACGGCTTCGGAAGGGGTCGCGTGCGGTGAAATCAACATTCAGCCTCCCGTAAAGGACTTAAGTTCGGTCTCCGTGGTTCGTCTCTCTTCTTTTTTTTCTCTTTTTCCCTTACATTGTCGATCGATATTTGGTTCTGTTTAAATCGAAGGCTATTTACTGATTCTCACCGCAGTCCAAGTCAGTAGCCGCTGCGGCTATAGCGATACCAGAAGACCCAAGGGACCAACCAGGTCTATTGAGTGGGTTTCGGTTCAGTATCCCCTGGGCAAGCTCGGGGGGAGTAGAGCACCGCCCAGACGAGCAGAAGCCGGGGCGGGGCAAGAGTTATGCTGAGGGCATTCTAAGAGGGCTATTGAAAGTGGCGGGGCCCCCAGGAAACCAGGAAGCAAAATCAACTGGCGGAATGAATGAGCTGCCCGGATAGAGAGCAGTACCGAAAAGATTGGGTCTCACCAGGCCGCAGGGGGCGGTTTAATCAATAAAAGTCTACCGATGTTGATCTTCCACACGACCTCAAGTCCTCAATCACTGGGTTTGGGGCGCTGCAATTATATTCCATTCATTTTCGCTGGTAGCCTATATAGTACTTATGCTATCTGTCTAGAGGCATAGGTTCGACTGTTTACCATTCGGTTAATAATCAATATGTCACTGTACGCTACGCAGATGCATCTAGGCTACCCAACGTAATGTTTAACGCTCTGCAGGATCAAATACAACCCCGGTTTCCAATCTCGATGTGCATGAATTTAACATCAGACGGGCTGGCAGATGAACGGCGACCAGCTTAGGGAGAAGGGGAGATTGTGGCTTGCCTAGAGTGGACCTGTCCCCTCGCATCCCTTGGCATCGCATTTGACGGGATGGGGAAGTGCCTGCAGGATCCAGATTATACCTTAGAGATATTGGCTGCGTAGGGCTACGGCACTGCCTACGGGCAGGTTGTGATATTTGGCCAGGAGAAGAGCCGAAATGACTGTCGTTAGTACTCGTAAGAAAGGAAAAGTCTCGACATGGGTACCGAATATTATCGTCACGGCGATTTGGCCGCTTCCTGATGCCCCGGGCACGTAATATGCATCAGTGACATTCCATAACCTCTGGGATATGACCGCGTATTCACCATGGAGCTGGGCACTCTGCATCTGCATTAGGACAGTTGAGCAAGGCCGTCCGGGATTTGAGAGCTGAGTTTTTGGTAAATCTTTGCTCAATAACTGCTTCCAAGTTGCATGTCCCATCTGACCCCGGAAATATTGTTTCGTATCGTTTCGTTGTTGTGGGTGCACTTGGCCTTGGTGATAATGAATTGCAGAGCACTGATTGGATATAAAGCTACCGGACTGTGACAAGTGTTAGAGACAAACTCAAGCAATTATCGCACTATTTTCTATTGCTATCTGTCTCTATAAAGGCATTAAGCTCTCTTTTTTAACCGTTTGTATTATATAATATAATGCATCCCACGGGTTAATTGCACACCTAGGTTAATTGCACACTTTTTTTAACCTTTATATAAATAATCTTTTAAAACTTAACTATATAACAAAAAATTAATTAAAACTAGTTTTATAATATTAATTTTGCTTTTTAAAAACTTTTTTATATATTAGCTTTTATTATTAATATATTAAATATATTAAAAAATATAAAATTTTTATTTTAAATATATATATAGTTATTTAAAATTTAATTTATTAAATTTTTTTGCTTAGTAATTTTACTATGTTTATATACTATAACTAAGCTCGCTATATATTTTATAGCGTTATATATAAGTTTTATTATTTTTTATATAACTATTACTTACATGCTTTTTTATTATTTTTTATATAGTAATAGCTTTAATAGCTTATAACTTTTTTATTTTTTTATATAACTAAAATAATTTTTTATTTTATTTTTAACGCATTCTATAAGTTAATTGCACACTTTTTTTCCTATATAAAAATCGTTCGTGCGTAACATTATAACTTAGCTAATACTAATGCTATAATAATATAAATAATGCTAGTTAATTCCTAACTAAATAACAAGTTTAAATATAGTTTTTTTATATTTAAAACATTTTTATTTAGCAAGTTATTAAGCAATACGCTAAGCAAGGATTATATTATAATATAAATATTATAATATTATATAACTAGTTTAATATTTAAGTAATTAAAAAAAAAAAATTACTACTAGATTTTTTATTTTAATAAAAATTTAATAGTTATAAATTTACGCACAAACTTTTTTATTAAGATCTTTTTAATAATTTTTATTTATTTACTACTTTAATAACTTACTAAATAAAAATACTATAAATATAAAAAAATTATTTTTAAACTTATTATTTAGTTAGATATTAACTAGTATTATTTATATTATTATAGCGTTAATGTTAGCTAAGTTATAATATTGCGTACAAATGTTTTTTATATAAGGAAAAGAAGTGTGCAATTAACCTATAAAATAAGTTAATTAATTTTTTTATATAATAATATTAATTAACTAAATTAATTATTTATTATATAAAAAGTATTACTTTTTTTTAATAAAGCTAAATAATATATAATAGCTATTATTTATTATTATTATTAAATAATTTGCTTAGCTATTTTTGTTAGTACTAAAATAAGTGCAAAATATAAATTATTTATTAAGGTAAAAAAATAATTTAGCAAATATATTATATTTTATGCTAGCTATAGTATTATATAAATAATAACTTAGCAAACTAATAGATTTACATAATATTTACTTTTTTTTTAATAAAAATTATTAAAATTTTTAAGTTTTATTATGTTATATATATGCTATTATATTATATAGAAGCAAGTAAAAAATAAAGTAAAAATATAACGTATCCCACGGCCATATTTGCCACCCGGCCATATTTGCCACTTTTTTTCCTATACAAAAAACGTCCGTGCGCAACTTTATAACTTGGCCAATACTAATGCTATAATAATATAAATAGTACCAATCGATTTGTAACTAAATAACGAGTTCAAATATGATTTTTTTATATTTAAAATATTTTTATTTAACAATTTATTAAGCAATACGCTAAGCAGGGATTATATGATTTTTAGCAGGGATTATATTATAGTACAAATACTATAATACTATATAACTAGCTTAATATATAAGTAATTAAAATAAAAAAATACTACTAGATTCCTTATTTTAATACAAATCTAATGGTTATATTTTTATTATTGTACGACTAAAATTAATAGAGTTATAAATTTACGCACAGACCTTTTTGCTAAGATCTTTTTAATAATCCTTATTTATTTACGACCTTAATAACCTACTAAATAAAAATACTATAAATATAAAAAAATCATATTTGAACTTGTTATTTAGTTACAAATCGATTGGTACTATTTATATTATTATAGCATTAGTATTGGCCAAGTTATAAAGTTGCGCACGGACGTTTTTTGTATGGGAAAAAAAGTGGCAAATATGGCCGGGTGGCAAATATGGCCGTAGGATACGTTATAATAATAACTATTATAAAAATATTAGCGTTTAATATAATACTGCAAAAAAAAAAATATATATAATAATTATTATAATAATATTAACACTATAGTTTTTTAAGATTATTTAAAAGTTAAAAATAAAAAAATAAAACTAAAAAACTTAAAAAAAATAAAAGTAATAATGCTAAGCAATTATAAAAGTATTAATAAGATAAGAAAACAGTGTTATAAGTATAAATTATATTATTATTGTTTAAAAAAAAGATTAGGCTAGCAAAGCTATAAGTAAAAAGGTTTTATAGTACATATAATATATTAATACTACATGCACTATGTCTTATATACTATGCTATAATAATAATATTTTAATAAATAAAAAAAAATAAAAACTATAGAATTTAATATAGGAAATTAGCTAGATATAAATAGTAAATTAAACTATAAAATTTAATATATTAAATTAACTAAATATAGATAGTAAATTAAAAAAGTTTTTTTTAGCTAAAATAATAAGAAAATATTATAGTTTATTTTTAAGCACTTAAGTTATTTTTTAAAATTTATAATATAGCTAGTGTTTATATTAATTATATTTTAAGCTTTTTTTAAATTAACTATTAGTTTTATAATTTTTATACTATACTTATTTATTTATTATATTAAGTTATTAAGTTAATATATTTAGTTTTTAGCTTTAATATTATTTTTAAAATAGTTTTTAATAATTTGTTTTATTAATTTATTTGTTAAATTATAAGCTTATAATAAAATTCTTTTTTAAATTTTATTATTTACTTTTAGTATATTAAAATATAATTTTTAATATATTTATTTTTATTTAATGTTATAAAAAATAAGCTTATTTAAATGCTTTATTAAAATAAGTTTTAATAGTAGTATTAATTAGTTTTTTAAAAAGTGCTTAATAAAATTATAAAGCAATATTATATTAATATATTTAATTATAAAGTTTTAAAATTTTTTAAATATACTAATTAAATAAAACATATTAATATTATTATTATTATTTTTTTATAAAAGCTTAAAGTTTTGTTTTATTATTTTTTAAAGTTTTATAATATTTATATTTTTTATATAATTTATTTTAATTTGTTCTATTAAAGTAATTAATATATTTTATAGCTATATTTATTATCTAGCTATATTTGCTACTTTTTTTTATTTTTATATAACATATCTTAAGTTGTAAGCGCGTCACTTTAAAGAAAACAAGGCTCCTATATATAACTAATCTATTGCTAAAGATCTATAGATAAGGAAGTAAAAGGAAAAAAACTCTATAATACATAACATTATAAGATTTTCTTATTATAAAAAAGCAGGTTAGGTAACTATAAGTTAATAAATACTTAGGTTTAATAAGCTTAATAAGCTTAATAAGCTTTTTAGCTTATTAAAGCTATTTATATAGCATAGCTTTTTAAGCTATTAACCTAACCTAAGCCTGCACCTTTTATAACTACCCCCTTATAAAAAAAAATAGCTTATCCTAAGATATAAAACTTAACCCAAAATTAAACAAATAGCCTTTTAATACTATTTATAATGTTTTTATATAAAGTGTCCGCGTTTTTTAGCTAAAAAAGAGTTAGCCTTAAGTATTTACTATATAGTCTTAACTAACAGGCTTTTAATCTATTATATTACTATAATAGTTTTTATATATTAAACAATTATACTATACACAATTAATACTTATAAGTAGCACTAAATCCTTTTTATTAATTAGTTAATTAAGTTTTGCTTTAATTAATTAATTAATTTTTCTTTTTTTATTGTATTACTTGTTGTCTTTATTATGCAAGCTTATTATTATTAAAATAGTTATTATTAAATTAGTTTTTTATAGCAGCCTTAATTTATTTTTTTAACCTTATAAAAAGGCCGGCTTTGTTTAAGTGTTTATTATAAAAGATTTTAAAAATAGTTGTGCTATTTTTAAAGTTTTTTATAAAATACTATTTATTATTTATATTTTATCTTTTTTAGTTTACTTAATATTATAGTTTGTACTAGTGCACTTATAATATTTTAACTTATTATATAACCTATTTTTGTTTTTTTTTTAAGTTTTACTACTTCTTTGTTAAGGTTTTTTAATTTTTGCTTTAGTAATAAGTTATTTAAGTATTGTTATAAGCAATCTATATAATACTAGTTTATAGCTCTTTATATTTTAAGCACCTTTAAAATATATATATTATTATTTTTTGCTAAAATTTTAAACTTTTATTATATTATAAAATAATCTAGCTTATTAAAAAAGCAATTAGTTTACTAGCTTTATTATTTTTTTAAAATAAATATATAATTGCTTATATTAAAGTCTAGCTTTTATTATTTATAGTTAGCTTAGTTAATTATTTATTTTTAACTTTGCTATAAGTAAGCTTTAGCTAATTTTATATATTTATTAATTAGCTAAGCGCGTTTTTAAGCTATTTTTTATAGTTATTGCTTATATTATAATAGGTTAAATATATTATCTTTTTTTATTTAACATATCTTACAGGTTAATTGTACACCTGGGTTAATTGTACACTTTTTTTAACCTTTATACAAACAATCTTTAACCTATTATATTTTTACTGCACATTATAGTAGGCCTTTAAAAAAAGTCTAATATTATTTTTGCACTTTAAGCTTTTTATATAAACCTAAAACTAAGCGTTTAACGCGCAGCTAAAATTTATAATGTACTATTAATAACTTTAGCAAACTAAAAACGCGGCTATATAACTATATATAATAGCAACCTTAAAAAACAAAAACTTATTAAATTTAAAAAGCAAGCTATTATATAATATATATTTAACTTTGTTGTACAATTGTTTTTATTTAAGTATAGTAGTATTAAAAATATAGCTAACTAATTATTAAAGTTATGCAATAAAAAATATGTTAGCAAAAACTAAACTTTTATTTTTATATAATAATAACTAGCTTTTATAATATATTTTAATTGCTAAATTAATTACTAGCATATTTTATATAAAAATTTGTTTAAATATTGCAAATAGTTTGCTTTTATATAAAACATAATAGCAAAATATAAAGTTTAAAAAAATATATATATATAACTTTAATAAAATTAAATTTATTATAAATAAAATTTTGTTTAAAATAGTTATAACTATATTTAATTATATAAAAAACTTAAAAGTAGTATATCAAAGCAATTATAAATAAGCTATAGTTATTTAAGCTATTTTATTATATAGCTATATTGTTTTGCTATATATTATTATTATAAAAAAAAACTATTTATTATTTTAGTACAAAAGCACTTTACTACTTAATAGTTAAGTTATTATAATTATAAAAAATAGCTAAATAATAAATAAGCAAGGTATTAATTAAGTTTAATATTTTAATTAATATATAAGTAGTTATATAAAAAGTATAACGTATCCCACGGCCATATTTGCCACCCGGCCATATTTGCCACTTTTTTTCCCATACAAAAAACGTCCGTGCGCAACAATATAACTTGGCCAATACTAATGCTATAATAATATATATAGTACTAGTCGATTCCTAACTAAATAACGAGTTTAAATATGATTTTTTTATATTTATAATATTTTTATTCAGCAAGTTATTAAGCAATACGCTAAGCAGGGATTATATAATTTTTAGCAGGGATTATATTATAGTACAAATACTATAATACTATATAACTAGTTTAATATTTAAGTAAGTAAAATAAAAAAAATACTATTAGATTCCTTATTTTAATACAAATCTAATGGTTATATTTTTATTATTGTACGACTAAAGTTAATAGAGTTATAAATTTACGCACAGACCTTTTTGCCAAGATCTTTTTAATAATCCTTGTTTATTTACGACCTTAATAACCTACTAAATAAAAATACTATAAATATAAAAAAATCATATTTGAACTCGTTATTTAGTTACAAATCGACTAGTACTATTTATATTATTATACTATTAGTATTGGCCAAGTTATAATGTTGCGCACGGACGTTTTTTGTATGGGAAAAAAAGTGGTAAATATGGCCGGGTGGCAAATATGGCCGTGGGATACGTTAGCTATAATATTATAAAGTTTTAAAAACAACTTGTTTTTAAACTCTTTTTTTTATATAGACTTAATAATTTATTTTTTTTAACAAAATATATAAAGCTATATTTAAAAGTTATAAACTTGCTTAAATTATTAAGCATTTAAAGCTTTTAAAACTTAGTCTTAACTAACTTATATTAGTTAATATTATAGTATAGCATTTATAAATGTTTTATTAATTTTTTTAGCTTTATTAAAGTATTAAAGTGTTTACTTAAAAGGTATAAAAATAAATTATTAAGCGCTTAACTTTTTAAATAACTTTTAATATTTATTATTTTATATATATTAATTAAAAGCTAATTTAAGTTAACTTTTAATTAGTTATTTATTTTATATTTTTAAGCTTTAAAAGTAATAGTATTTTTATTAAAATTGTTATAAAAAATAAAAACTTTAATCTTTAATAACTTTAAGCTGCCTTTTTTAGTGTATATAAATGTTGCAAGCATATTAGCTTATAATGCTAAGCTAATAATAGTTTAATTTTTATTATTAATTTGCTTATAATATTTTTTTATTTTATTATAACATTTTATAGTTTTTAAGCTATATTTATAATATTGCGCTTTAGCTTTATAATTTTTAGTTTATATATACATTATAGCTATAAAATATTATTTTTTACGCTTTAAAAAATCTTTAGTTACTTTTTTTTTGCTAAGCTCTTATAATAAACTAGTTTTTTTATTGCTTTTTTATATTTATTTATTAACACTTAATACTTATTAGCTAGCGCTTTTATTTACATTAAAAAAGTGCTTATTTAAGTTTTAGCCTTAATAGCTACTTTATATATATTATTATATATTTTTTTATAGCATATATATTTAAAATTTATATTTTGATTTTTTTAAACATTATAACTATATTGTGTTAGCATGCTTTTTTAAAAGCTTTAATATTTATATTAGTTTTTATATTAAAAAAAAATACTTTGCCTTTATTAATAATTAATTAAAAAAAAAAGCATATGCTTTTTAGCTTATAATAGTAAGTAGCTAGCTTAATAAAGTATATTTTTATTTTATGCTATATTGCTTAGTAATTATTTATATATTTATTTTTTATAAAAAAAAGGTTATTTATAACTTTATTAAATTAAATAAAAAGTTTATTTAATTTTTTTATAGCGTTAAGCTTAGCATTATTATAAAATAAAGCTATAGTTGCTATAGTTTTAATTTTATTATAATTTTAAAAAAATACTACAAAAAATTGTTATTAAGTTTTTGTTTTATTAAGTTTGCTAGTTAAAAGTTTAATTACCTTATTAAGTTATGCAAAAAATATACGCATTTTTTTTTTTGCTTTCTTTTATAAAGCAGCAGTCTTTTTAAGTATTTTTACTATTTTAATTAATAGCTAAGCATTAAATAATTAAAGCTTATTATTTTTGTTTAAATTTAAATTTAAAAAAATATTTAAAAGCAGTCTTAGTGCTTTATTAAACATATAAAATTTATAAATAGTTGTAAGCGTGTTACTTTAAAAAAAATAAGGCTTTTATATATAACTAATTTATTGTTAAAGATTTACAAATAAAGAAGTAAAAAAAAAAAAACTTTATAATATATAACATTATAGGATTTTTTTATTAAAAAAAGCAGGTTAAGTAACTATAGGTTAATAAGTACTTAGGTTTAATAAGCTTAATAAGCTTAATAAGCTTTCTAGCTCATTAAAGCTATTTGCATAGCATAGCTCTTTAAGCTATTGTAGCTCTAAGCTATTAACCTAACCTAGGCCTACACCTTTTATAACTTCCTATAAGTTAATTGCACACCTAGGTTAATGGCACACTTTTTTTAACTTTTATATAAACAATCTTTTATAACTAAACTATATAATAAAAAATTAATTAAAACTATTTAAAATTTAATTTATTAAATGTTTTTTGCTTATTTTAATATGTTTGCGCATTATAGCTAAGCTTGTTATATATTTTATAATATTATATATAAGTTTTTTACTTTCTTATATAACTATTACTTGTACGCCTTTTTGCTATTTTTTATATAGTAGTGTTACAGGTCAGGCTGGATAGCGCTAACCTGTTAGAACGCTTTATTAAAACGCACCCCTTTTTTAACGTTTTGCTAAGCAGGGCCTATGCTACTACTTAGCAACGCATACGCGTGCGCTACCTTTATAAATTTTTTTTTTTTTTTTTAAAGCTAGAATATAGACTATATTGTATATAAGCTGCTTAGCTTTAGCTTTTTATATATATTTTAGCTTTATTACTTACTTAAGCTGTAAACAAATAGTTAGCAAGCTGCTTAGCACTTAAAAGATATATAATTAATAAAGCGTTAAAATAAAAAAATAAGCTAGTATACTAAATAATAAAAGCAAGCAAGCATAAGCTTTTGCTTTTTAGCTGCTTAGTTTTATAAAAAATAAAATAAAAGCGTAAATATTTTAACTTATTAATATATTTAGCTAAATAATAAAACAAAACTAATA
>Ga0247782_1000276_pt1 | contig 52062 bp, 40 predicted proteins | sample UWRJL019104C5_FD_179928 | JGI IMG/M metagenome (GOLD analysis project Ga0247782, IMG submission 179928) | Plant litter microbial communities from Arlington Agricultural Research Station in Wisconsin, United States - UWRJ-L019-104C-5 | ecosystem: Environmental > Terrestrial > Plant litter >...
CGTTTTTTTTTTTTTTTTTTCCCTTTTTTTTTTTTTTTTTTATAAAAAAAAAAGGGGGGGAGTTCTGCTCATATGAAGCCCTTGCTGATTCTTTTTACTTGTACTGGTGCGGCTAGATTTTTTTGTTTAGTTTATGAGCGCACATGGTTTGTTAATAAATATTCTGTTGTTTTATTTTACTTTGCATGTTGGTAGACTAGGATCACAGTACTACAGACAAAGCTTAACAAATTAACTGCCAAGCTACCCACCCATGATTGTAAAGGAAGAAATCCACTCTAGCAAGCTCCATGATGGACCCCAATGAAGTAGCGCTCTACCAATCACCTACGGCATATAGCATCAGTGGTTTAGTGGTAAAATCCATCGTTGCCATCGATGGGCCCCGTGTTCGATTCACGGCTGATGCATCTGAAAACCATTTTTTCCTTTTTGTTGAGCCGTTTTGTTCCGGCTCCAAAATTTTTTTTTCTTCTGTTTATGTCCATGTTGTCGCAAATCCGTATATCTCGCACAGATTATGTTGTATCTGACCTCGAGAAAATGGCAATACTTCAAAGGTGAATCATAAGTTGCTCAAGAGTTAACAAGGTTAAGAGAGGTGACCTAGATAGATAGATCAAGCACTTAGAAGAGTTCTGTATCAATCGTGGGAACTTGAATTGTATTGAGAATTGCGATAAAGGTAACTAAGAAACTACCATGGCGATCTAATAAGCACCACCAGTAAACACATCTAGCGTGCTGTTATCCCTCGGCTTCGCGTCTAGGCTTCATCCTTAGCCTAAGCTCCCACATTCCGCGTTACTAGTAGCTCCTGCAGTCGCGCAACGCGATCCTTGAATTCAGGTCCGTCACCACTGGGATTCTTCGCAGCGTCAACTTCAGCATCCTGGCCCCATCTCGCATCAACGACATCCGGCTGGGCCCGACTGAACTTCTCGCAAGGCACCCACTGCCTACCCGCCTCTTTCCATCTTGTCTCCATCGCCAATGGGCCCTTCCCGATCACAGCAGTCCATTTCTCGCCGTCTCCGGGCATTGCTAACCCGGCCTCTTCTAGCGCGCTCACGGCGCCAGCCGTCCAGTTGTGGCAGTTCCCCTGCCCGAAGAACGGCAGCTGGTTCATGTCAGCGCCGAAGCGGGTGACGGCCTTATTGGCTTTGCTAGCTTCTTCCGGCGATAGATCGCTACGTAAGTCACATCTTCCGCGCGGCGCCGGATCAGCGTCGAAGGCCTGCTCTGGCCGCGACTCGTAGATGAAGCGGACCTGGTCCGGACAGCGCGCGTGATGCAGGTGGCAGACGGTGGGTTGTGAGGTGCTACGGTGCACGCCGATGCCCATGTGTCCGGGAACGTCCTCGCCTTCTTTCACGCCGCCCCAGAGGATGACAGAGACGGTGAAGCGGTCTTCCTCCTGTGCGTTGAACGACATGATAAGATCTTAATACCCAGAAGAGCCGATCTTCTTTGAGTTTGCTTGTATTCTTGGAGTAATGTCTTGCAACAGATTGGTAGGTTTAACTTGAGGTGAGAGAGCAGATGAGAGGGAAACCAGGAGTTTGGGATAGTTACAAGTCTCGTCTTGATTGCCAACTTGGATGCCTACAGAGAGCGGTGTGGCGTAGTCGCACTTGAACCAACATCAACTTTTCGTGGGGCGACGTGCGAAGCTGCCAAGACAACTCTGAGTGTTTTGATACGATTCGTAATGAACGTGTTGCTGTCGTCTAGGCTCCAGCCCTGAACAAGTTGGCTTTGATTAATAATTTTTATTTATCACAGTACAATGGCACCTTCTCAGACCCACGTGTAAAATCGTCTGTTTACCCCAGAATCCGGTCAAATATATAACGCATTATTTTGGCTTCGACCCAGAATGGCGGGATGTATCGCTCCACCTGGCGAATGTAGCTTGGCTTGAATACGCCCATCCAGGTAGCCTTATACCACTCCCAGTACTCGGGGTAAAAGCCCGCCGTATCCCAGTCTAATATAACCACAGTTAAATCGTCTTGGACTAGAATGTTTGATGCGTTCAAGTCGCCGTGTGTAAACACGATTTCGTGGTTGCGGAGGCAGCGCACTAGTTGCTTGATAGCATATTCGTCATTATAGCCGATTGTTTCAGTATCGGTGTCTGGAGGACCCGGGTAGGCCCGTGAAATGGCTTCTATAATTCCTTCGTTGAAGCCATCTTCGTCGGGATACGGCCCGTATTGGTGGTTGGCTTTGTGATCGTAGTCCCATTGGAATTCGGCCGCTATACAAGCATTGCGGTTGAAACCGCCCACATATTCACCTTTGATCGCACGCATCTCACTCATATAGCGCCTCAGTTGCTCGATCACTTTTTCTTTCTCTTCAGTCGTAGAGTCTTCCCAGAATTGGGGCAGCAGTTTACCGCGCTCGTAAGACATAATAATATACCCATTATCTTCGAGTATATAGGCTCCGATAACTTTAGGAGTTTTTATGCTGGTATGCGTGGATATGAATCTCATGGCTTCGGCTTCAGCTAGAGTGATGTTTGACCCAAATTTTACTAACGTATCCTCGTCAATTTGCCGGATATGGCGACACTCTCGTTTGTTAAACGGGATGAAAGCCTGTAGAACATCTTTATGTTCGAGCACATATGGCGGAGGCCCCAGCTGCTTCGACGTAATTATCACAGGCTTTTCTTGATCCTCACTGTCCTCGGGCCTGTCTCGGGGCGGTTCATCCGGCCCCATATTTCGTGCCTGTGTTAAAGTGTGCGGAGTTGGCAAGAAAACGAGATAATGGGGCAATGACTACAAAGTCACGAAGGTTCTTAGCAACAAAACGTGTAGGTAGTCGCGGGGAATCGCTACAGTAAAACACTTACGTGAGGTGTACTGCGCTTGCCTCCTCTTATTATTTAGGCTGCCTCGAGAGGTGCCTTGTTGGTTTGAGTTGGTCTGCCCCAAAGCGCCCTGCCCTGGGCAAAACCCAGTAACCTAGCTAGGTAGGTACCTTAGCTAATCTTACTTGACAATAGCGCTGAGGCACAGCTACCTTGGGTATCGGTTACCTAACCAAAGTAGTTAGATTACCTAAGGTGAGTTCCTACTAACTCGTCAACACAAGCGTCAAGATTGATGACTATCTCCTACTTGAAAGAATTAAATACTTATCTTAAGAGCAGTAACTTTTTATCCGGCGCGATCTTACAACGCCTTAAATCTGTTGCTGAGTCTCCGAAACCTTGTTTATCCTATACACCAGGGACTATGGCTAACGAAGTGATACCTAGAAACTGTGCCGTACTTTCAAGTACGCGTCAAGATGGCCACTCGACAGCCAACAACTAGCACTTTGGGCCTACAGAAGTGGCCGCTCAAAGGTACAGCCTCCAACGCAGTACGACCACGAGAATGATGTTGGTAGATCAACCGGCGTGAAAGACCGCGTGAATGATTCACACGCGTCACACCTAGGCGATGACGTTCACTAGGTTTTTCCACTTCGACTCGCAAATATCGTTGCTACGTGATAACAAGCCTTCGGATGTTGGCCCTAACAAGTCCTGGGCATTATTCTCGAGTGAGCCCGACCTGAAGGATGTGTGCCTACAAGGCTGTGAGAAAAGGGTCAGTTGTTTATGCAGTATGGCTCTGCCAGCAGAGCATCGTTGTCTGCGTGTATAAAAGGTTGTGCTGTTGCACGTCAAAAAATGTTGAATCACACAATCATCAGCACCGGATTTCCAGACCTTCCAGACCCTATCAAAGCGTATTTACAACTTCTTGACTTGCACCCACCGATTCACTCACACAGATCGCCGTGTCTTCTCTCCCAATGCCTTCTCCTTCGCGACCTAGCAGCAGCGATAGCTCAAGGAGCGCAGGGGGTAGCGCTAGAGATCATGAATTTGCTGTCAACTTCTATACCGAAGACAGCGGCCACTGGGCAACCTATATGAGGCAGCAAGACGCCAGGTCTGGCACCATCCATCATGTGCGGAGAAATCTAAGAAAAGACCCGGATCGTTACTTTTACGACGAAAGAGACCATAGTCGCGTATCTCCCGCCCTCTACGGAAGGAGCGTCGTGGCAAGGCTATCTGCTGGTGAAGCAGCCCGAGTTCAGGGGTCTATCAGGGATTATGCCAGGGATGATGCCAACATGCCCAGAGTTAGCCGTCAGACGAACTGTCAAACTTTTGTCGGCGGAACACTGGGGCATCTTGAGCGAGACGGACTGCTAAGGTCAGGGCATAGCCAGTACTTCTCTCAGTTTTACGGCCAGCGTAGCGTGGATATCGAGAGACAGATGCGACAGGACGGGCGCCATTTCTACCGGCCTGAAAGAGACGGGGCTCCGGCTACCGTGGTTGCCGAGCACAGAGATCGATCAGAGCCGTCTCCTAGGAGCAGACTTATGAACAGATATCGTGACCAATCCCGATAATCAAATCCAGAGGATAATTTGCACCACATACTTTATTTCCTTTGTTAGTTTAGGCTAGTAACGCGGATATGTTTGATTTCCTCTATACCGATGGGTTGGACCATAAGGAATGGGAGTGGAGGGCAAGCTTGAGAAAAAGACAAAAAAAGTTGAAAACATACTTTTATATATACCAAAAAAATATGTTGCTAGTTAGGATTGGATTTGATAGTTTCAATAAATATGTTCTTACAATTAGTCGATTGTTATAGAAGTTCATAAACATCTAGAATTATGACACAAGGATTTACCGCAAGTGTGTGAGAAGAGACACAATTCTTGTACTCAACTCAAAAATCAACGGGGGCTGTTACTCCAGCCTACCTATCTGCAGTAGGGGGGATCAAACTAAAAAAATGAAGGAGCGATAAAATAAAAAAGAGCAAAATACTAAAAAAAAAATGAATAACTTCTCACTCAAAGACTTGAGTAAATTGTCAAGCATCAAATAAGGTAGTTTATACTCCGGTACGGGGAATCGAACCCCGAGCCCCGCGGTGAAAACGCGATATGTTAGCCGTTACACTATACCGGACAGGCTTTGATGAACGGTCGGCTCCTAAAGCTGGCTGATGTTAGCAGGGAACCAGTTTAGACCGTGTGTATTGTACTAACTTGTACTGTATGCAAAAGACAAGAAGCTAGTTAGAAAAGCAAAGAAAACAAGATGTCTATGGATGCGTGCACGCTTTATTTTCCTTCATTCTACAATTTTGAATTATTTCACAACTTAGAATGGCCATGAAACGTGTGCAAAACAAAACGTCTATGGGTCTAGGCCCGGAAGCGCTTTAGCCAAAAGTCTTGAATGACTTCGGAGAGAACATTTATTTGACACCGGCAAGCTGCAGCTCTCTTTTGCTATTGGCTTCACTTACAGAAAACACAGCAACAGTAGGTATGTATCTATGAAGACAATTTAAGCTGCACATTATAGAACGTTAGCCTGCACAATATAGATAATATTACCACACATGCTAAGGTTACTAGCTTAAAAGCAATAGAAATAATAAACAAATGTTTAGGGCGCACATGCAGTAAATCCTATGCTGTGGAAGGGTAGGAAAGGAAAGAAAGAAAGACGGCACAAAAAGATAAAATAAACTTCAGGTCTCCCCGAGAATCGAACTCGGATTAACGGAATCAAAATCCGCTGTGATAACCATTACACTAGGAAACCGTGCCAAGGTAGCACCAGAAACCAATGAGAGCTGGTTTGCTGATTGGACAAGACGATGGTATGCTAACTTTGGCAGGATTATACCGTCTGTTCCCCGCGCAAAGTCTACCCTGGAAAGCCTGGACAACTATCTAGTGCTAGAACTGTAGCCTAATCACTGCCTTCATCAACACATCATCGCTTCAAAGAGAACAGCAGACGATTCGACAAACAATTAGTGATTGGGTTTGGTTTGAGTAATTGACGTTTACGCGAGAGGGAGAAAGAGAGAGAGAGGAAGGGGGGAGGGGAGCGGGGGGGATGGAAACTGAATTACTCGAATACGGATACACATCACTACCACAGCAATGAATGGAATGCGTACAGGAGTTCCAGGAGTTAGTGTTTGCTTGTCCTTCACGATAGATACGTAGCGCAAAGGCATTGAAGGAGAGGATTGAAACCTGAAATGGATTTGAAGTAAGATTTGAGAATAGCTGGATGTCACGGAGGTGTTTTATCTATCTACCTCCGAAAACAAGCTAAGCAGCGAAGGTGAAGCTACGAAAACTATGCGCTTCTCTAGGGACGCCTGGATACTGCAAATTTTATATCCTATATTCCCTATTTTCATACGTGCGACCAGCACACACTAATTATCATTTTTACATTTTTGCCCTATTCCGCCCCCCTACCGAGTGGTTACCCTTTCTAACCCTTCCCAACCCCGCCGGTTTTGGTGTTATGACCCCCCTCTTCCGAACAACCTACCCATCGTCCTGGGAAGTAGTCTCAAACAAATAGATTATCAAGACACCCATCAAACCGCTCCTCCAGGCCAACCTCGACATCCGCTACATGCGGACTTGGGCCTGAACCTCGACCTGGGCCGGGGCTCGAACTGAAGTATTCAAAATAAAGCCTGAGGAGCGCATCATGTTGTTCTGTCCTCGGAGTAGGAGTAGTCGTCAACGCTGCCGTTGTCGGTGCTGTGTTGCCGAGTTGGGAAGTAAAACGGCTCTGGTTGCGAAATTCCTTGAATCTCGTAGCGATGACCTCGTAGTCTCTTATATTCACAAGTCGCGGAGGTGGTTCTGACGATGAAGATGCAGATGTGGACGTGGATGCGGATGTTGAAGTTGATGGTCTGAATGGTGCGGGATATGCTGTTGTGTTCGCATCTGGGCTCATGTCGGACGGCGCTTGCGCTTCGCCTAGGTCGTTAATAGTTGTCGCTCTGTCGTATCTGGCTGGATGTTTTATGGCCGGAGCGCGTGCATGTATGTTTGAGTTCCCTTTGCTGTTGCGTCGTGTTTGCATTGGGGACGGGGGAATATGACGGCGACTGCTTTCTAGAAGGTGTTCCAGTCCTCCGACGCGTTGGTCTTGGGATGCAAGGTATGAGTCAAGTTCGCGCAGTGCTGCCTCGTCCGAATAGTGAATTGCCTGTTGGGGGGTTGTTTGCGTCCCTCCATAATACTGTGGCAATCTTTCACGATCAGCGCTGCTTATAAAAGACTCCGCGTCGTTGTATTTAGATTTCTTGTGTGATCGCCGGCTCGCACCATGTTTTCGAGACGGCGGTGCGTCGCAGTCGACTGATGATAGAAAACTAACATCCTCATACTCCGGTGGACAATGATAAGAATCCCAATTGGAAAAGATAGAAGGCAAGAGTGACCGGCGATACAAATCCGGAGAATCATCAGCCTCGTACTGAGGGGACATATAGTCCTGTGATGCCACGTCTCTTCCGGAATCAAGGGGTTCCAGGGTTGGCTGAGTGTCTTCGACTGTCATCGCGTCATACCCATCAGATCCCGGGGTCGAAGGAGTCCAGGCATTCGGCATCGATATCTTGAACCGCGACTCCTCGGGATAAAGACAACAGAGCCCCTTCGTCTTGCACCGCCGACATGGCTCTCCTCTCGAGCACCGCTCGCGGACCCTGGCGCACTCATAGCACGCTCGCTTCCTGTGTGGGTGCTCGTTTCGCCCTTCGCGCGCCACGTGGACAGCTTCGTGTCTGCCCAGAATATCGCTTTCGATAGGAAGATTAGTTTGCTGGCTCCGACAATAAACTAAAAAGGGACATCCCGTCGGTGGACTGGGACAAGCTCACCTCCGAGAGAAGCTTTTGCCACACTTCGAACATATGAACTTCTTGTGCTCGTCGTGCCCGCGTTGATGCCTCTTCAGGTTCTCAGGTCGCTTGAAACTCCTGGAACACTGGGGGCAGCTGTACATCTCCTGAGCAGAGGGCTTGTTGGCTGGAATATCGCCCGTATCTCCAGACATTTCAGAACAGAGGGTCGGAGTGGGTGTGCTACGATCCGACATGTTCTACCGAGAAGACTGCGAATGGTCTGGGCCAAGATCAAGTCGCAACTCGAGGATGTCTTTTACACGGATTCCACCGCTGTTGCTTACTCGCTTGAGACTACATGATACTACGCGATGAATAAATATATAACTAAAATTTTACATCTTTTGGTAGCAGCTACACTAGCGGCGATCTTCACGCATAGCACAAGCTTACTTACCCCTTGATATCAATAGCATGCTGCGGCTCCCGCCATGGTGACCCTTGGCTCTGGAGACGGTCATGCTGCTCGCTTCTTACTGGTGCGCTTGGTAGGCTCTGGTGGCGGCTGAGCATCGATTCCCTTGCCGACTCAATAAGATATCGATACTAAGCAATGGTTGCGAGACCAAATAGACGATGATTGCCCAGATGCAGCACTTAGGAGCCCTTCGAAGTCCAGCATCTCTCTTTGAGGCGCCCGGAGCTCCACAAAACTTCAAACATGGAGACCGGTCGAGTGCCAAGATGTTCAATTTAACCGGTTTAACCGGCTTAGTAATTCGTAAGCTTGTCGATTTCGAGCTGAAATTAGGATGCGGTGCACGTTGGAACGCGCAATACACCTACCTAGGTAAGAGGAAGGGAAGCCCAACGCATGCGTTCGAACCGCGAGGTCCGTCACTCGAACGGGCCGTCGATGCAGTCGATGCAGTCGATGCAGTGGCGTGGATTCAACGAACAAGTCCCTTGCCTTATTCTTGACAAGTTGAACCAACCCTGTTCGGCTTCGGCCAGGTTTCCCCGCAAAAGTCGCCGAAATTGACAGAGGTTGATGCTGTAGCGAAAACATCGGCTGTGAGATACGGGAGTTGCGTGCGCCTGGCTATGCTGTGGTGTCAGGCCAGAACTTTTTTGCACGGACCGACACGGGTTTGCCAACGGGGCAGACTACGGACAAGGGTGGGTAGGTAACCAGCATTTCGTCATTCATGGTAAGTTCGAGAACAACTGTAGGAGCGCGTATCGGCGTAATAGTTAACCCTTCATCAACCCGACCCTCATGTGGCCACGGCCTCCACGATTGGCGCGTAAGTAGTACGGGATGAATATCAACTCTCTCGCCTCCTTCAACACCTCGCCTTCAACACGAGAACCTGGCTCTAGCCCTGGCTCTGCCTGCAACCATTGGTCTATATTTCGGACCCAGCCGTCGGCTCGAAGCCCGATATAGCGCTCGCCCATCTTGTCTACCACATTCTCCTTTTCGGTTACCGGAGTCCCGATAGATAGCCCAACGTTGCGGAAATGATCCTCCTCCCAAGGGTTATCGAAATCCTCTACGCAGTAGATCAGGGGGCCCCGGGCTAGTGTCAACGTATGCTGATTCGTACGGGGATGGGGTGAAATGAAACGCGGCTCAAAACCATGAATCTGGATTTTGAACGAATTATTGCCCGATGTGTATGAGGGTGGGAGCACTAGGTAGCCATTGTCGATGGTTGCCGATTCCAGTGCCGGAGTAAGCTGCAGGGAGAGAGTATCATGGCGTCAGTCATAGAGTCCATCATGAATATTAGCAGCCAGCAAACCGCCATCACTCTCTTTAGTGTTTGCCACCTAGACGTACCGTGAACTTCTTTCTAGCCCAAGCAGGAATGCGGAGCCTGATTGTTGTATTTGCAGTTGCAGGTGCTTCAAGCTGGAATGCGACTTCGCCTTCCCATGGCCAGTTTGAACTCTGAGCAAAGATTACTGGATACTCATCTACTTGGAACGACACTTTCGCAGTGGTATATAAATGTACGTTAACGAAGATGTCTTCTCCGCGGCCGCCATAGTCCCAAAGATAACCGCCGATGCTCCCAAATAAGCGGGATACATTCGGTGGGCAGCAGGAAGTCTCAAACCACTATTTTGTGAACTCGGGGTTAGTCCACAAATGTGATACATTGTCCTCAGATTCAGGTTTGGCGTGGCTTCTACAGCTGCGAAGTCCGACACTTACCGCCTCACGAGAACTTTTATCCTTGTCGGAACTTGCTAGCTGATTAACATAAGTGAAAGCATTTCCCTATAAAATTTCGTCAGAGTGATGCGATAAATTCAGCCCGCTCGCCACTCGGTATTTTTGGGCCACTTACACCGAGGCTCACTAAGGTACATGGTGTTAGTGATTGGGTCTTTGGGCTTCAGCCAGTCGGCAAGGGTTCAGTTCCGCTTACTAGCAGTCATAACAGCGTTATAGAGACACAACTCCATCACATCAGCATATTTAGAGTTCAACTCGAGATGCAACATGCGCTCCGCAAGCATCATGACTGCGATCGAAGCACACGTTTCGTTGTAGCATCCTCCTTCGTCTGAGCCCTGAGGGAGGAAATAGTCGATACCGAAACCTTCCCACTGCATCATCGATCCGATCCCGCCGGTCAAGTACATCTTCCTGTCTACCATGTTGTTCCAAAGAGTGCGTAGTGTCTCCAAGTACTGGGATTTGGATGTATACGATTTGATGCCCAGCTCGTCGAGACTCAACAGATTCGCAACCCCGGTGAACAAATACAACGCTCTCACTGCGTGTCCTTCGACCGACTTCTGCTGGAGAATGGGCAGGTGAGATTGGTTACACCAATGATCCAAGTGTGCAGGATAACTATCCGAGCGCTTCCAGGGGCTGTCACCCCTTTTTTCTCTCTCCCACACATAATATCTCACTACGAAATCTAGTCAGTCATAGTTTTGGCAGGCAAGTTTTTAAACCTCATCATAACTCTCCATGCGAGGTGTAATGGCGTGGAAACATACTGCCATCCTGCCCTGTTGGGTTTCCACGCTCTTCGATGAAATACTGGGCTAAATCATATGCGTCTTGATTTCCGGTCGCAGTATAAAAGCGAATCAAGGCAAGTTCAATCTCAGGATGGCCTGGATAACCATGTCTCTGGTCCTTCCCTGGCCCGAAAACAGACCGGATCAACTTCACGTACTTGTGTATGACCTCAATGAGTAAGTCGTTCTTGTAGTAGTTGCGGTGAGCAAGAGCGGCCTCAATGAGATGACCGGCGTTGTATCTGACGGCCCAGGTCAATTGGAAGTGTTTCACGAAGACAATTGATCCATCACAGAACTCGGTGTTTAGCAACGGCTACTCAAGACTGCTGAGGACATTTAGTGTTAAAGCTAAAACTCACAGCTCATGTTGATCCCTCAAATTCGACCATCGTTTTCCGGGCTCAATGACGGTGAAATACACATCGATATAACCATCCTCTTGCTGAGCGGTGCGTATCATCTCAGTGAGCTCGCGGACAGCAGAATCGACCTCGTCATCAAATTGCTCAGTGAGCATGTAACAAGCGCCCTCGATCCACTTGGCAACGTCGCTGTCCCAGTAGACTGGGGGTGGCGCAGGCCAGCGCGACTTGTCGTCGTAAATAGGCTGCCATTTCAGGCTGAAGCAGTCATACTGGCCCGTCTCTTTCAGCTTTCTTAGCTGCGTCTTTACAGTCACCTGTTGTATAGTCTCCCGGCGCGCCTGCAGGAGAGACGGTCCTGTGAAGGTCGTCTGCTGGAAAAGGTTTTGGGGATGTGCCATGGTAGCAAAAAAAAAAAAAAGAGGTAGCTTCTTGACGACTAAGCCTAGTAGTAAACGGAATCGAGATACGCAGGCTTAGGGCGAAATAATGAACGAGTCTGAAGCAAAGTTATAAATACCAGTAATGTACTTATCGACTATAGGCAAAAGAATTAGAAAAAGTCTAAGATCTTAACACTGGTTTCCGCTTTGTACAGTAGCACACAACCGACCGGAAGATGCCTCAGACGATGAGAAGCCGCAAACTAGTTCAACTCAGATATTGAAGTCATCCTGAACCACGGTCGAAGCTCACAATCTCCAGGTCACTCTGATACGTGGAGCAATCAGCTGCGAGCAGTAGCCACCGTAAGCCGAGGACATCGCGGTTGGCCAATTGCTAGGGAGTGCCTGCCCTATTCCAGCTACTGGAAGCAGCCAAAGCACTATGAACCGGTCATCGTGCACCTGCCAGCTGTCCTTGCAGGAGAAAAAGGGTCCCGTGGCCTTCAATCATGCAATCTGTGCCTGGTCTGTTTGGAACTCTCCACATACAGGCACAAGAATGAAATCACGGTTGTTGAACACCGGTAATCCCAGTAGTGAATATTTTAAACTACTTCTACCTAATACGGCTCTCAATACAAACTGGTAGGGGCTGGATTGTTATGGGAATAAGCTTGATTACTGTATAGACAAACTTGAACCGGTTACCTAAGTTAAATACACATTAACTTTACATATACAAATTAAATCTGGCTCTATATGTGATATAGCCTTTAAGTTACAGCCTATTATACGTCTTTGTACTGCTGTGCTACTTGTACTGACCTTAAACAAAACATCACATGATGGGTGGGGAGAATACGTTGAGAAAGCGGACAGCCATAGGCTAGAACTACTAACGGCATGCAGAAGCCCGCCGTTCCTCTCTGTCAGGTACTGCAGTGATTACTGCAACGCTTAAGCGCTTAGTACTAAGGTACTTAGATACCATGAGTGGCATGCTACAATGCTGAACGTGGTTTCATCAGCAGCATTGAACGCCAGAAGCTCACGGCCGAGTTCGCTCTGAAACGTCGGCTCTCGACAAATTTGACCATACCATTACGTTTTCTTCGATCATCAATATGAGCCGGAGTCGGACTCTGCTCCAGCAAATCGACAGACATAACAATTTCACTAATCGAATATGAATGCGAATTCACAGGTATCAAAAGGGTACCGTGTGTATTTCCCTCTGAAATCGATAATTAGGCGTCGCAGTTCGTCTCTGTAACCGTACTAAGTTTGCTACTTCCTTTCCGGCAATCCTACACGGTTCGACGGGGGCATAACGCCCATAGTCAAACCTGGCGGCTTAGATGTGTTTCTGGTTCCCGCCCTGAAATCAGCATAAACCAACGCACCTGAGCCATTTAAACCTCGTCCTCAAGATACCGGTAGGCGAACTTGAAGTCGGCTTTTCTTCGATTCATCCTAGGCAGGGTCGTCCGTCAGTCTGAGAACTAAAATTGTACTAAATGAGAATAACGTACCAGGTAGATTCGTAGTCAAAGAACCGGTAGGTTCCTTGCTCGAACTCCTCAGTGATGTTCTTAGGCTCTTCGTGCCTCTGGAACCAGGTCTGGTATTGCTTGTGAAACCGCCAGCTCTGATCCTTCAGCGCCTTTGCCGCCAGGTATTGCTGATAAGAGCCCTGCTTGTAGTAGAAGACGTAGAAAAGCGTGTCAGGCTCGATCCGTGCATACAAGCGGGGGTCATCAAGTTTTGCTAACGGCTCTTGAGGATAGCCTGATGCCGAGTGATACCGCGTTTCTGGTTTATACGGCCTTGGAGGTTCGGCGTCTGAGGCGTCCAGTACGTTTATGCTTGCTTGTGATGCAGCTAACATACGGAGGTGCGAAGGCGTATTAACAGGCACGGCACGGTTCTTTATCGAGTCATAAGACTCTACCAAGTCGTGCAAAGCAGCAGGCAGGTGGAATATTGATTCTTCCTCCTTGTCTTCCTTACTCGTCTTGACACCATTTGAGACGCCATTGGAATACGAACCTAGTATCGGCGATTAGCCACCAAGTGATATATATTATGGACACTGATATACCTTTCGATGACTCCTTTGTCTCAGCACCCGCGGAGACCTTACTCGACAATTTAGAAGCCTTGTCCACCTTCCTAGATAAACTCGTAGCTTGTTCTGAAGGCTTGGGCTCGGGAGCTGAATGACTTCCTAGCTTGGGCTCTGAGATCGCAGGCTGTACCGATAACAAGTTGGGAGAGTTTGTAGCGCTGGTCTTTATCTGAGCGGCCGGTGGCAATGGTGAGATACCTACGGATGTCGTGACTGGCTGAGACCCGGGCGGCGGTGGCAACGGCGCTATGCCGACGTTGTTTTTATCACTTGCTGCGGCTGCGGCTGCCGCCGACGCATACTTGAGACCTTCACCAGGAGGTCTTTGGGGTAGTGATGCCGGTTTCATGCTCGAACTAGAAGCAGTACTACCGTTAGTGGTGCTAGCTAGAGGGGTGTGTAATGTTGCCAGCGTCGGCAGCGGCGATTTTAGCTGTGCAGATGGCCTCCGGGCGGCGGCTGGATCAGCTGCAATCGCGGCGTTCCGTGTCTTTCCAGGCAAGCTCGCAGGTCGCGATTCTTGGTCGGCCGCTTCTTCCTGTACCGACTGGGTGTCTTGGGAGGATACACGATCGTTATCTTGATTCATGCCGTACACATCTTCCTCCTCCTCCAGGGCGAGGTCGTCGTAAAGCCCTTCATCTTCCATAAAGTCATCATTCATGCCGTCCGAAACGTAGTAGCGGATACTTTCTTCCAAGTCGGTGACTTGTTCTGTCTCGATGCCGCCATTCTCCAGTGATCGCCTAATAAGTTCAAGTTTCCCCTGATGCCACTTGTGTCTCTCGATGACGTGTTCTATGTTCGCGATACGTTCCGCTTTGGCTGCTTGGCTCTTTCCCTTCTTCATTGTTACTTGTATTGACTCGCTTTCGGCTTCGAGGGCCTCTATCTGTTGTTCCAGGGCGTCGACCATGTTACTTAGGAATTCGCCAGCTTCTGCCTTCGCTTGTTCTTTGGGGTCGAGTTTTGCCGCGGCGGAAAGCCCTTCTTTCGAGTATGCTTTGGTCTTCATAGCCTTCTCAACAGCCTTAAACCTTTCCATTTGCTAGCAGAATATCGAATTAGCGCATCTTATCGGACTTCAAAAAGCCCACTAGCCTCGAAAGCACAAACCGTCTCGATCAGCTTCCGCTGCTCGAGCAACGGAGCCTTGTCTTTGATGTCATTACCAGCCGCCCATGTCTTGATCTGGTCACGTAATCTCTGAAGCTTCTTGATCTCACGCTTCAGATTGTCTTCTAGCTTCTCCTTCTGTGCGGGGTTGTTGGACTGTTCGATCTTCTCGTAGATGCCATCGAACTCGGCGACTCCTTCGGCAACCTTCTTGAAGGTCTTATCGATCTCTTGCTGCAACTTGCGGGCCGCCATAGTGATTGTGTGTACATGTGCCGAGGCGCTTCCTGAGCGATTCTCTGCTGAGCGGGGGTTCAAACAATTGTGCGCCGCCCGTATAGGGAAAGGGATTCTGTAGAGAGAGAGAGAGAGATAGGCGGTAACGGATGATCTGCCAAACTTCAATCAATAAGTAGGTAAGTACGTAGAATGCGGAATTTCGAGTTAAAGGGAGTGATAGGCGTGTCGCAAACTGGAATTGAATGTGCAGTGTGCAAAAAGCGAGCGCGAGTCTTAGTCCTATGGTGTATAGATATGGGGTTTGGCAGGTTGCACGTACTATTTGTTAGGCAGTGGAAAGTGATACTACAAAAGAATACGGCTTCTTTGCCCAAGTATTTGGGTCTACTAAGTGTGTCCAGGCTTGCCAGGCTGGCAGGAAGGCTGAGTCGCGAGGTGGTGATGGAAAGTTGCAGTAATCAGAGATGTGGCTTCTTAGCATTTGCATGTACCTTTTACAACAGATCTTGTATCTAGCAGCCACATACTAGGCCAATTTTACGTGTCAATTTCAAGCAGGTACTTTTAGATACTTAGGCTCAGATAAGCATGAATGGAATAGGTACATTGTTGCTACACATTGGAGGAAGCGTCTACCTGCATCTAGGTACCTGTACCTAGGCTACAACTTTCTCTAGATTTATTGTTACTAGTCTGGCTCTGTTCAATGTTCACAATGGGGTATATACTATAACTTTATTTGTAAGTCTACTAGAACTTCGTTTATTCCTATGAAAGAACTTGGAACGAACCCGGCTCGTACACAATTTGTATAGAGCTCTATGGCCCTGATATACCATGCCTAGCCACCTACACCTACTGTTACTGTGCTAAGTTAGGTACCTACTACAGCGAGGTCAGGTACTTCTTGATGGTGAGTCTACCTAAGCACTGTTGTACTAGATGGGTATTGCCCGGTACCTGCATGTAGTGAACGTTGACAGCCTACGCTGGAGCTGTACTGTGGATCGACTCAGAGGCCCCGCCTGAATCCAGCTGGCAAGACGGTAGCGCTGTACTCAGGGCTGCAGGCGGCCGGCCTACAGGACTCCCTGCATGTTTCTATGTGCGCGGCCGCACCTCCAACGAAGATATTGATGACCAGAAGTATCTAAAAGCTACAAGTTCAGCCATATTAGACACAATCAGAACAGGTGTGTGTCTACCAAAAATCTATCATATCCGTTTAGCCCCCTTTCAGTTTAATACCTCCTAATTATCTCGCCATAAGATGAAAGGTAGGGCTTCTCGTTTGGCTGTTCAACTACTGGCGGAACCACTTTGTTTATATCTCCATTTCTTTTAGCAATACTTCAGCGTGTGCTGTCGGCTTCCGTTACGGTGGAAAAGGAGGTCGTATCATCAATAGGGAAGGGCATTCTTGTCTTTGCTGCCGTGGCGCCAGGTGATACCCAAAAAGAGGCGGAATCTTTAGCAGCCAAAGTGCTGAAGCTGAAGCTATGGGATGATGATTCAGGGGACAGGGTATGGTCTTCATATTTCCTCTCTCTTTCTCTTTCTCTTTCTCTTTCTCTTTCTCTTTCTCTTTCTCTTTCTCTTTCTCTTTCTCTTTCTCCGGTTTCGTCGTTGTGTACATTCATCCACCGATCAAACTACTTCTCTGAGCTGGTTTAATTCACCTCGGGGACTCTGAAGCTTATTTTCGATCACCCTCTTATCTAACATGTCTCCCTGCCCAGTGGAAGAAGAACGTCCAGGAGATCGGAGGCGAAGTTCTCTGTAGTAGGTTCCGTTCCTTCTTGCCATTTCGCCTCTATGACATACTCTTCTGATAAGCGTATTATAGTCTCTCAGTTTACCCTTCTCGCTTCCTTGAAAAAGGGCAACAAACCTGACTTTCACGGAGCTGCTGGAGGTGAAGAAGCTAAAAATTTGTATCAGTACTTCTTCGAAAAAGTACAACAAGGATACGCGCCAGACAAAGTCCAGAATGGTGTTTTTCAGGCCATGATGGAAGTCGCCCTAGTGAACGATGGCCCTGTGTGTATTTCCTCTCACAAACGCGACGAGCATAATTGCTAACGAGTTCCTTAAGGTCACGTTAGAGCTCTCCGTTAGCCCAAAGGCTGTGTCGACTCCCTTACCAACTTCCACGCCGTCTAACTAGGCAACCTAGGCTGCTTAACGGATTCTTAAAAGAGCACGTGCGGTTGTTACTAACTAAGGAGCTCAATCACTGGCCCAGTCCATGCAGTCTCGAGCATTCATCCAACAAATACTATCTAATTAAGAGAATAGGAGTTTCTCAATAGATGCACTGGAGACTACTTTAATCAATAGATGAACGTAATAATCAAATTTCCTGATCCGACCTGGAAGAAAAACATGAGCCGGGGATTCATATTGTCTTAGACTCGTCTCTCATAGACTCATAAGTCACGATAAGGGGTATTGGGGGTTGACAGTATTGGGCTCGAACCAGCCAGACCTGACATATCCACGTTGAGGGTATCATCATTTCCAACAAACCTCCTTACAACGCCGCAAATAAATAACAAAGTAAAGCAAAGCAAAACAAAACGGAACAATGAGCTATAATTGACGTTGGTTAACCTTGCACTTGCGTCTCTTCGCGGCAGTCTTAGCATCCCAGACCCCGGCGAAGAGATCATCACACTCGCTTTCATCGTCTGAGTCGAATACAATGGCTTCTCCATTATGGTCGCTCTTTATTTCATCCGACTCAAACGAAAATTCAGGCAGTTCGCCAGGCATGATGTCTTCCCAGTGTTTGTAGTCGACGGTTCTCTGTGTCTCAATAATGAATTTTCCGATTTTGTATTTCTGTGACTCCTCCTTTGCGTCGACATACTTCCAGCCAACCTTGGCGCGACAGGTTGCACATTGGATATCAGAGACGGTGTGTAATCCTGTGGAAAGAGTGCGGGGTTCTGGCTTCCCGACCTTGATGTTGATCAAGTCGCCTCCCGACGTTTCCGGGGAAGAGTCGGGCGGTCCAACCAGATAGGCACGCCCATAGCGGCCTGTAAAACCCTTGCTCACAATCTGAGAGTAGAAAGCCAAGTCGGTCCCGCATCCAGAGCATCGGATGGTGTCCGGCTGAATTCTAGTAAGTCTCGGTCCTGACGACACGGCCGGCTCAGCCGAGGACCGCCGCAAGCTACTTTTGATGAAAGAAAGCCCGTGCACGAGCAAAGAATCGGGTGTGGGATGACCATCCGTTGACCCAATGGAGTCGGTCGGAGAATTGCTCAGGGACGGAACATCATCGGAGGCAGGAATGTGACTACTGGACACCGAACTCGGGCGACGCTGTAGAAACCGCCTTGAAAGACTAGGCAGCAGATAAGTTGGAAATCTCGGTGGCGGGGCTACGGTCTCAGCGGTAGAGGTAGTTGGCGACACAACTTGGGCTCCTGGTGGAGGCCTGGGAGGCACCACCTCGTTCAAGATCATCGACAGCATGACAACGGCACAGGCTTATCAGTGTTTATTATAAGTTGCAACAAGGCTTTTCCATACGGGGGGAAAGCACTTTGTTGCCGTTACATTCGATATCTCCAGAAAATAATACACACGTGATCGGCCTTCTTGAACAAGGAGCCTTGGAATGAAGGGAATATATATTCTCAGAAATCTAGTTGTCATACGGGACGGACTTCTATCTTTTATCAGCCCCGCATCGGATGTGCTGGCACTTCAAGGTTGCTTGAGGTGCTGGGTAGAATGTAGATACTTAGGTACTTCCCTGGGCCTGTGGAATGTAGGAGGAGGGATGCTCTGTATTGCCGGTAGCGGAAAGTCGAATCCAATGATGAGTAAATATGCTGCATACATATGTACTTGGACCAACTCAAATAAGCCCGTCAGAAGCAGGCACATGACGCATTCCAGACGCAACCACAATTGGAAGACTAGGAGCAACTTTGGCTAAGCGCTATTAAATGATTACTAGGTAGGTAGTCTGAGTATTCAAGTGCCGTGACCCGTAGCTGCATCACTCGTTCCGAAGCTTCCACTACGTTACTTAGGCATATGCGCTAGTCTTAATTGGGTATATATCAGGTTTTAAATCCCACGCATTAATCTAAGCTAGCATCAATGGTTTAGTGATATTAAACCATCGATGCTATCGATTCTATTTAGGGCACGATCCGTTGCCTGTCCCCATCCCGACAGCGTCAAGCCGCATTTTCCAGCCACGTCCTCTCAGAAGCTAATTTAAGTAGGTACCTACCTAGGTGCCTATGTAGCTACGTAGAGTTGAAGCGACTCAAACATATATGCGAACGCGCAGGATGCCCTCTCAAGCTCAGTCCCCAATACCTAAGCAGTAGTAGTGAAGTTTGAACTATTTATATATCAGGTGTAAGGAATTCTAAGTGGTTGAAACAGGAGTAGTTCCTAAAAAGATCTATAACTTGCAAGCTCATACTTTCGTCCCCGATCTTCTAATAAACTCCAGAGTATACGCGGTATCAACAAACTCGACAAACTCAATAATCTGCGTTGCGTCCTCGTTCATCTTCAGAGCCATGAAGTATTCCGTCTCGCAAGGCCCAAACGGCGTATCTCCCGCCGACTTTATGTGTGCCAGAACATGGCGGTTGGTCTCGTCGATTACAGGGCCAAAGCCGTCTTGGACAATGAGCCGTAAGTTAGGCACGGTCTTCTTGAGCTCCATGACGAAATCCGAGTACTCCCTGTTGGTACGATCTGCGACACCAGCCGCGGCCGGAAACATGCGGTGCACACAGTCAGAGCTGCGGTAGGCGATGACAGACTCGGGGGTCATCTTGCCATATTCGTCGAAAGCAGCCTTGGCTGTCTTCCAGAGCTGATCACGAAGCGAGGACATGGGTAGCCTTTCTGCTTCCGAGTAGTCTTCGGCTTGACTCAGGAAAGGTGACAAAACGTTTCTACTATGTTTCGAATCAGTAGGTGAGGCCGTGGATGCACCCTCAACTCTCACGAGTTGTCATGCTTATTATACTGCAAGACGTATCAGGCCTTGCGGTAGAGACGGGCTCGATTAACTCCGTCCAGAGCATGAAGACGCCTATCTCCGAAGCTAATACGCGAAGTGCCGTCCGTCAGTGGATCAAAAACAAAGCTCAATCGTGACAGCAAATTCTCCTGAGGCTCGCCCCCTGTACCTAACCGCTTAGTTTCTTCGCCATGTGGTGGGCAGTTCTTGAGCTTATTATTGCGGATTCAGTGTAATGTTTAAACGATAATTTGAATAGGGTACCTATTCGGATCTATTGTTGCAGCGTGGACTGCATATGATCACGCAATTATCATATTGTGAGGTCACATCTGAAAAATGCCCTCTTTGTTTCTGACAATAGACTCGCTTCGGTGGAAACAGACATGCTTGAACTTCTCTTTAAGAAAGTATTATCGGTAAACCGCCTATCACGAATAGACGAGGCGAATTGATGACCCCAGTCTGATCATACGCTCTGCCACAGAAGCCTTTGTGTTAAGAATGAGCGAGCGCAACTTTTTCTATTTTCTCGTCGAACACGAGCAACATGCCGGACGATAAATCACCATTCATATATACAGGTATTATATTCGGCTAAGCCATGCAATGCTCAGGAGCGCTGCAATCAAGCAGCAATTCGTTCCACCCCATGGTGTCATTGGTCAATGACATAACCTCCATTTTATCCAGATAAGCGACCCGGACGGCTGGCGAGGTACTGGGATACTTAAACTGACCGCGCAGTATTTGTAGTTCAATTCAGGCTTATTTATGTAGGTCATGTCCCTCGTTGAATCTACTTTTGTGGATGTGTAGAAAGGGTCTGGTCGCAATGTGCCGTGGAACACGCGTTGATATGAGCGTCACGTACCACATTGTTTCTTTAATAAAACGGCAATGATATAGTTTCCTCATGTTCCCATCGAATCAACGAGCAATATAATAGAACTTCATCCCCAGACGAGGATCTAATTTGACATACTCCAATACCGAGGCTGGAATACCTAGGTCTTGATGCGCTTACCACCTCTTTGCGCTCTTTTCACTAAGACGGAAAACCTCGAGTCTTACTACACGATTGTGTAGCTCTAAAGCTGCCATGGCGTCTTTCCTCAATGACTTCAAGGACGTTACGGAAAACACAGACTTACTCCTACAATGGGGTCCATCGGACGCGACCGAGTACCCGCTACAACTGCAAGCCCGAATCCTAAACAAGACGAGTGAGTACGAGGTGAACACGGTAGAAATGATCATAGCAAGTGAGTCGCACGTCGCAAGTCGCAAGATGGTTTCGTCACAAATATTCCATCTAACAGAAAACCACAATAGCGGGCCTAACTGAAGACTCGTACCTGTGGAGGGACCTACCGCTACCTCTCCCGTTCCTCTCAACTGCTACATACCAGCTCCAAGTTTGGCCGCAGCAGAATCAAGAGGGAGAGACGACGCCAGGTTCAGGGCCAGTCATCGCCTCTTCTCGTTCATTTACGATATCGCCGCATGACGATAATTCTAGTAATAATAGTAGTAATAATGGAGGAGGATCGTCAAATGCGAATCCCAGCGCTTCTGACCCTTTTCCCCCAAAGCCTTCGACGACCACGATCATCTCACATTCGGGTGGGCGCCACGATAGCAGCGCTGCGATAGCTGCGGGTCTGGTGGTGCCCATCGTGGTCGGTATATCGGTTGCGGTCTTCATATTCATGCAAAGGCGCCAGACCAGGATCCTAGAAGAGCGTCGGAAGGCGAGGGAAGGGCTTGTTATTGATTAATTGACTTTGGGCGTAATGAAGATGATACGCCATCCGCCAAGATATACACATGGGATTTCCTCGGAGCGCACTGCTGATAATAATCAAAACATCTTACAGTCGCAGGGAAACTGTGAGTTTCGAGATATTGGAAACAACGGATCTATAATATGGCAATACTATTTATATGGGATGAAGAATCTATTGGTTGCAACTTTGCACGAAAGAGACGTAATATACATACCAAAGTCACAGATGAAGAGGATTGGCGCGGGTATGAGGACAGCAACTTGGGATTCCATATCGAAGCAACACGGTTTAAACCAAGCAGGGGCCGTAATAGGGGAGAGAAGTTTGGGACCGCGGTCTCATAAAGCAGCATCCTCTAGATCTGAGAGGCTCGTATCTCATGACCAGAATAAATGTGATGTCGGGGCCCCTTTCAGTCGATAGCACTGCAAAACCAAGCGAAATGCACGAGTTTGGACAGCCACCGCTAGGTAGCCAGGTCACAGACCTATTAAAATATCACAAACTTTAATGCATTCCGCACATTTTATGATAGAGTGCCTACTAGATTCACTATATATCTAGATACTTGCCAACAGATCTGAGGTCTCATGCTTCTGTGTGCTTGGTTCTCTTATAAGATTCAATCAAGCTACGAGTCTGTGTTCTACCTCAAGTCCATACCTACCCCTACCTACCTATGCAGCCACAAAAAGACAGCCAGCAGGAACTCTGCTATTTCAGAAAGAACCAAACCCGAACTAAGTAACTGAAGGAACTGACGACTAAAAATTCAAAAAGATTTTGTTATGCCTCCATCCCGGATCGAACGAGAGACCTTGTCATGAATCTTGTAGTTGTGAATACAAGTGACACGCGCTACCACTACGCCATAGAGGCAATTGATCTTTGTTGTGTGACCAACTTGTGACAAGGATGTCGCAGGTCGCTACTTACTCTGGACCTCGGGCGACAAACCCAACAAATACTTCTTTGTGTGAAAGAGGGTTTTCACCTTTCATACAAAGCAACCTGACAAGATACGCGATCAAAGCTAGACACTAAACGCCTTAAGTAGTGCTAGAATTGTGTATCTATGCAATTGGGTTTGTGACGTTCTTACTAGCTGCGTTTCTGGAACTTTGTAACACAGGCTTGAAATGCATCAGGCTGAGGATGCTCTGATAGTATCAAGATTTTCTGATAAATAACCATGACAGCGCTGAGTAACATATCTATTGTCATCTTGGAGGTCAAGTTCTCGCGCACCACAGAATAGCGACCTTGATCTCAGCAAGTGTGTAACACCCAGTGACCTATATTATCCACGCTCAGAATAAGACAACTCTCGAACGCCGTCCCGACCTCTCCGCACGCTTCGAGCGCTCAGTACCCCAGTCCGCCCAGTCTGCTGCTCCCCATGACCATGACAAACGATAGGCGTCCCAGTGAGGCCTGAAAACGGCTCTGGGTAAGGCAGCCTGCCCGTAACGATCATGCAGGCCTTCATCAAGACAGCCTCCGTCAAGACATGGCTTTCGAAGCCCGGGTTGAGGTCCCTGGCCTTGTCGAGGATGGCCTCACGGGCGGCGCCCGTCGCGCTCTCGAAGGACAGCGTTAGCGACGCCACCATGTTGGACCCGGTGAACCGGAACTGCCCCACGTACCCGTTCGCCTTCCAGATCCGCTGGCTCCATTCCAACAGCTGCTGTTCGAGCAAGGGGAGCGCATCGTGCCGACCCAGGTGAGCGAGCGCCGCGGCTTCAATTCGGGCTAAAGATATGCTTAGGGATGCGTCTGTGAAATGGCGTAAAGAAAAATTCGAGGTTAGTCGTGATGTCTAATTTTTACCCTTTTTTTCCAACCTTCTTTCTTATCCTCGTTTCATTTGGGTTCAGAGTCAAGTAAATATATCTAGACCTACGCATAATCAGGATCTGGCTGGTAGACCAGTCCACGAAATGGTATGATTCGCCCCACGGTTCCTGGGGATTGGGCACTGTCCACACAGCTTTTGTTTCCCACAGTAACCAGATCTTTTCTATGTCGAACTTGAGTAGTTCCTCGGACATCTTTGCAGCTTTTGCTGCTATATGTTCAGCGGTGATGGCGTCAGGGTCGAGGTGAAACCGTCTAGATTCCATCACGAGATCAGGCCACTGAGCCAGCGTTAGTGTGAGGCTGTAGAAATCCTTGAAAGGTGAGCCGTGGACGACGTCGCTCTGCAACGCCTCCTGCATCGTCCTCATCCAATTTTCGTGTTTGTAGAAGTTGTCGTGCTCGTTCATGATCATGTGCATCGTTAGTCTGCCCATGATCTCGAAACAAAGGTGGATGTCGAGCTCGTCATTCAGCTTCGGCGGGCCCCTCGCTGCCATTAACGCGTACAAGCCAGAAGAGTGGCTGCTCGGTGTCGAAAAACACCTCCGGTCGTCGAAATCGATCTCGACCTTGTGGATTAGCGCTGTTGCTGCTAATGTGCCCACGTCGTAAGCCTGGTCAGGGTCAAGGAGCGCGGACCGCAGGTATGCGAGGGCCTTTCCGTACGCCTTGCGGTCGAGAACTGACGACGGAGAGAGCACAGCGACTTGACGCGCTTTTATCCACGTGTTTATGAAGAGGTCTATCGCTGCGCAAAAGGCTGGGGAAGAGTACAGCCGTTTCGGAACAAGACCCGCCCATGTAATACTTATGCCGAGATCAAGCTCGGTGCCTGCTGTAGATTCGAGAGAATGTACTACCTCAGCGACCACGTTATCGACAGAGGACCGCGGGATGCGGCCCGGCATCGAAGGCTTTAAATCAGTAGGTCTTATGGGCCGCAGTTTCGCAAATGTGCCGCCTGCCTGGCCAGCTTTGTGGTGGCGCACTTGGACCAACATTTCCCTTTCCTCTTGCTTTTTGTCATGTTCTATATAATCATCCGGCAACAGCATCGCTGTATTGCCAGGTGGTTCCCTTGCTTGATTAAGATACTCGATTCGGTTATTCTCTCCATGACCCCTGCTTTCCCGTGTGTGGTGTCCATTGTGAACAAACTTGAGAGACGTAGATGGGCCAGAACAGACTCTCTTGGCCCTACGACATGTTCCGCACGTTGGCCAATCCTCATCGCACTGTTCTTTCATTAACCGAACTCCCTTAGAAAGGCTAAGATAAGTCCCAATACCTTTACCTTTCGTCTCCTGCAATGCTCACAACGGTTGGTTTTTGGTACGCCCACCATCTTCGACTTGGGTTCTGGGAGAAAGCACAAGTGCTTAGATTCTTATTGAACGAGCAAATTGCGACGCTCTTCCTTGTGACTTTTCGAAGTCTCTTGCTCTTGTCGTACAATAGGACGAAGACGAGGAACCCTACCTAAAGATAGTATTAACACACTGACGTCTCTGGGCTTCGGACTTATCACTCTAGGTTATGTATATGTATGTATTAGTAGATCTAATGCAGTCAGGGGTCCATCTACGCCGTGTTGAGCCCCCCACTACCCGAGCTGACATAACAAATGGATTGGTCAAGTAATCTGTAGTGATGAATGCGAAGCATTAGTTGTGAACTGAAAGGTAAACGCACCCACAAATTAAACGGACCAAACAAAGTTAACATGAAGTTATTGTGGCTTTATATCACTCCTGGCTGGACCGCTTCCGAGGGTAGCACCTCACTTGCTTTTAACTTGATCCAGAGGACCTAGACTAGGTTAATAATTCTCTGTATCAAGCAACTCGACATCTTGCGTAGATCGCTTATAGGTTGTAGGTCAACTTACAAGTCCATGCTCTAAATAGGTCACCCCTCGCCTTAATTCATCGCCAAATCGTTGCCATGTAAATGCCCGATACCTAAATAGCTACCCTGGTTAGTGGTTATAGGCTCCTCATACTGATTTGAAGCTAACGTCTGACATGTTAGCCTATAGTGTAAGTGAGACTTAGGACACAAATTTGGAGTCCAAAATCGAGGTCTACATTGCGGAACCAAGCACCTCGTCTGAGTCTGCTATTGCGTGCAACTGTATTAGTTTGGTAAACTTCAAATAGATTCATCTTCTCGACTGGCTTAATGAATATTTTCGATAGACCATGCAAGAGAGTATAGCATATAAGCAGTCCTGCGGTACCTCATGACCAAATCACGACCAGGGTCAGATCCATCCATAACAAGTGCTATATCAAGCTGTAAGGTGCCTAGATGTCTGATGAAGCCGCAAGATGCTTATAGAAGTAGGTAGTCTAGGGATCTTAGTCTGGGTAATGAATGCTCTTGGTGTCAGCGGCGCCAATGAGGTAATATAAGTTAGTTTTCTCTGACTGAGCAATGTTATTATTGCAAAACCGGTAGTCAATATGTCAAGATGTCTAGAATGACAGAGCGAGAGCGAGTGTCTACCTAGTACCTGTACCGATAGGTGTGTACACTTGCTAGTCCAAGAGTGCGTTGGGTATTGGGAAGGCAAGAGCGTACTCAGCCCCTATCCTGGGCTAATTAGAGTGGGAGTTTTAACTAGAGTGAGGAAGGGCTGATCACCTGGATAGCCACAGAGAGTTCTTGGTCAGGGAATCCTATCATATAAAATGTTTATTGGTAAATAATTGCTTGGTAGTATTTCCTATAAAATCGAATAGTATTTTCCTGTACGGTACTCTTCTCGGAGGTATCATCAGTTGTGGCTGACCAGATTGTCTCGCAAAGATTGGGCAGGCATATGGTGCTAGGGCGCCGATTTCGGCCCTAGCACCATAAAATCCGAAGCTGAAAATCATCCCTCAGAAAAGCGAAATTCCAAGCCTGGCGCAAATCATACCTTGCCCGTAAGATCGCAAATTGAAGACGTAGGCTCGCATTGTCTACAAATGTAGTCTTTGCCGACATGGCAGCCGAGCAGAAGCAGGGGCCAGCAGCACCAACTAGCAAAAACTACAAGGGATTCGTAGCCGGTGTCTTCTCCGGCATTGCCAAGCTCACGGGTACGTGAACTCTATTTTCTCCCCATTCTCTAATAGCTTATTCCTGGCCTTGAACTTGGAGCTGTGCCAGAATGACACAAACTAGAACAGCCTGGAATTGACAAGCATATTGTTGAAGCTTGCTTAGCTAATCCATCGTTTTCATTATAGTCGGCCACCCTTTCGACACCGTCAAAGTACGCCTGCAAACAACCGATGCGACGCGCTTCAGCGGGCCGCTGGCCTGCGTAGTTCAAACGGTCCGAAATGAGGGTGTTCGGGGCCTATACAAGGGAGCGACGCCGCCCCTAGTAGGGTGGATGTTTATGGATTCGCTGATGCTGGGAAGTCTGACTATTTACCGTCGGTTACTCGCCGAGCATGTCTTCGTCCCAAAGCTGGACCCTTTACTCCCTGGTGAGCTGGATCTTGTGCCGGAGACAAAAGCCCACCTCCCGGCTACAGCGCACCTACCTACATTCGGCCACGGTATTGCCGGCATTATGGCCGGGTCGACGGTCTCCTTCATCGCGGCCCCCGTCGAGCACGTCAAGGCACGCCTGCAGATCCAGTACTCGGCCCACAAGGCTGACCGCATGTACGCTGGGCCGATAGACTGTTTACGCAAGATCTATGGTGCTCATGGCATTCGAGGCGTGTACAAGGGATTGGCGGCAACGCTTATCTTCCGCTCTTTTTTCTTCTGCTGGTGGGGTTCCTACGACATATTCTCACGAATGATGCGTGAGCGTACGAACCTCTCCGCGCCTGCCATCAATTTCTGGGCTGGCGGGTTAAGCGCCCAAGTTTTCTGGCTCACGAGCTATCCCAGCGACGTCGTCAAGCAGCGCATCATGACGGACCCAATGGGAGGAAAGCTCAATGATGGAACGCCCAAGTTCAGGAGCTGGTGGCAGGCGGCCCGCGCTGTGTATCAGGAGAACGGCGCGAGAGGATATTGGAGAGGCTTTCTGCCGTGCTTTCTGAGAGCATTTCCAGCAAACGCAATGGCATTGGTAGCATTTGAAGGCGTCATGAGGGCATTGCCATGAAGTGCATAGACATAAGGGTATTGAAATCACTTGGAATGTTACGTTTACGGCTCGAAGGTATACATATGATATACCACAGTATTATTGAAGGCACATCAAGTCATCATTGCATCACATTAAGAACAGAGCATTGTTTGAGATCGAGTCTATTGTGAGACGTCAGACATAAAGCGTCGGTGCTATGCAGTTATATGCATTCGGATCGTTCGTTCTGGCGTTCATCCCCCTAACAAGTGGAAAATAACTCGATTACTCGTCGTCCTCATCGGCCTCGTCGTTAACAACGTTGAAGAACTTGAGCTCGTAAACACCCTTGGAGGTAGAGACGACACGCAGCCAGTCACGGAGCTGCATCTTCTTCAAGAACTTCTTGGTCCTATAATGGTCGTTTGGATTAGCTTATGTGTCTTTGTGCGACGCCTAGAGCACTGATATGTAGATCAAGTCGGCACTAACAGGTACTTGAGGTAGCGGCCAGAGAGCTCGTTGTGGGCGGTGATCTCGACCTTGCCGTCGCCGATCTGCTGGATGGTGATGGTATCCCCGAGGTTTCCGACACGGCCATCGACCTTGATCTTGTCCTGAAGGAACTTCTCGAAAGCAGCGGTGTCGAAGATCTTGTCGCTGGCAGGCTGCGAAGCGTTGATGACGAACTGATTTTGAAAATGTTAGTGTGCACAAATTGCGACCAGTATCAAGCGGGGGTGGAATCTGTTATCGTACCTTCTTCGTCTGCTTACTAGCCTTTCCGGACTTCTTCTACATGTTGAGAATTTGACCTTAGCCTACTGCATCACGCCATGATCTCGCTGGAGGATTCACCAGGGAGACTGGGCCAACAGCAAAGCGGTGTCAAGTTATACGTACTGTCTGAGGAGCCATTGCAGCGGATTGTCAGATGAGGTTGATTGAGGACGCAAAGAGGTTTAATCCTGCGCCTGTTGGTGTCGGGCGAGTGGTGTTGATTGTCAAGAGTTGTTGATGAGCCTGAGGAAAAAGTTCGCGAACGAGGGGGGATTTTCTTATACTCATAACTTTTTTTGGTGTATCTGGGACAAGAGTGGGCCCCTCGCTAGGGTATCCCCACCTTTTTCGCTGTGGCTAGGAAATTAATGTGGCTTGGTGTGGCTTAGTGCTAAACTTACCCGGAAAGTACTTTCACGCCTGCTGATTAAGCGGTATGAATCTGCTCCACTGTTTTCATCTCCCTAGCTGCTGCAATATCTCTCCGACGGACCAATTCATTCATTTCCCCAGTCTGGAGATGCCTCGGTTCATGCTGGGCTGAGGTCATCCTTTGCCGTCGATCCCTGCAACTTCATGCATTCGTAGCTCAAGATTTCGACTGCAATTGCAAGCAGATCGCCTATTCTTTCACGTCTAGGTTAGGAGCTCCCCCACACTACTTCGCAAGCTTCAAGCTCGCAGGTGTCCGAGGTATAGCTTCTGGTAGAGCGCCCATTTTGATAGTCGACTTCGTGCTTTCAGGGATTAGGCCTCCCCTTCTCTCTCCCCACCTTCTGATGTAGCGCGAGAAAGTGGCTTCACTTTGTCGGTTTAATCGTTCACCGCAGAAGTTACAAATACTTATCCGAGTAACCTTGCATGTCGTCCTATGTTTAAACCTATTTAAAACGCCATCTTTGTAGCATACAACTTATAATATCTACATTACCCTACCTTATCATTACATTGGAATACTCCCACCACGGTGTTCCTGGTCCTTCACTTCACTATTTGGTTCTAGCTTTATGCGGTTTTCAGCTGCAATTGCTTGAGTAGCATCATCGTCCTCAGTAGACCAATCAACCAATCAGACTCTCATTTCTGATCTCAAGCTACCCAGAATGGCTATAGACACAAAGATACCCGCTTTCGAAGCGACCCCTCTGGAGGACGTTGCTCGTTTTGCTGCGTCAACCCGCGCAGCTTTTGAATCACAGAAGACAAAAGATGTCGAATGGCGTCTCGTACAGCTGAGGAAGCTATGGTGGGGAATAACAGATTACACGCCCAAATTCCTTGCCGCCTTGAAACAGGATCTCAGAAAGCCATCTCAAGAGGCCATCCTAGGCGAGGTCCAATTCTGTCTTTCAGACCTCAACCTCGCCCTTAAGAAGTTGAAGACCTGGGCCAAGGATGACACTGACTTGGATTATCCTTTGACCTTCGCGGCCCTAAAGCCGCGCCTTCGAAAGGAACCTCTAGGTTCGGTTCTCATCATCGGACCCTACAATTTCCCTATGATGCTTCTCCTTGCTCCCCTTGTGGGCGCGATCAGCGCCGGCTGTACTGCTGTCCTCAAGCCCTCTGAGAGCGCTCCCGCCACCGCCATGGTCATAAAGGAGATGGTGGAAAAGTACCTGGACCCAGGTTCCTTCTACGTTGTTAACGGCGCCATTCCTGAGACTACAGCACTCTTGAACGAGAAGTGGGATAAGATCTTCTATACTGGCAATCCTACTGTTGCCAGAATTATCGCCAAGAAAGCCGCCGAATCGTTGACCCCGGTGACTCTGGAACTGGGTGGTAGAAATCCCGCGTTTATTTCGAAGTCCGCCAACCTGGCTTTGGCCGCTCGCCGTCTCCTATGGGGCAAGTGCAACAATGCTGGTCAAGTCTGCATATCTCATAACTATGTGTGCGTGGAGCGGGAACTAGTTGATGATTTCATCAAGTACCTCAACGCTTCATACAACGAGTTCTTCCCCAAGGGTCCCAAAGCCAGTGAAGATTACGCACGCATTGTTAACGAGAGACAGTTCGACCGCATCAAGAATATGCTAGATACAACCAACGGCAGGATCGTAATGGGTGGTGAGACAGACAGATCTGAACTTTTCATTGCCCCAACGGCTGTGCTTGTCGACTCCATTGATGATCCCATGATGGTCAACGAATCTTTCGGCCCTATCTGGTCCATCTACCCTGTTTCCGACGTAAAGGAAGCCATTAAAGTCATGAAGAAGGTCGACCCGACACCTTTGTCTCTCATGACGTTTGGATCTAAAGCTGAAAACGATCTAGGTAAGCCTTCTAACCACTCGGTATCGTGATGAGCAGCAACCTGGCTAACTCACGTTAAAGTTCTAAGCAATGTCACGTCTGGCGGCGCCAGTATAAACGACTCGTACATGCACGGATCCGTATCTACTCTTCCTTTTGGAGGCGTCGGTGAATCCGGCACGGGTGCATACCACGGCCGCTCTTCTTTCGAGTGCTTCACACACCGTCGAACCGTGGTGTCGACACCTAACTGGATGGACAAACTGTTGCGCGTGCGGTACTCGCCTTACTCTCCCGCTGACTTGAAGCAGTTCATGTGGATGAACAGCGTCAAGCCCAGCTTCGACCGCAACGGCAAGGAGATCAAGGGCGTGGGCTATTGGATGTGGATGGTGTTTGGGCTCGGGGGCCCTAGCGCCAAAGGTGCGTTGATTCGGTGGCTCGTAGTCCTCGCTGCAGGTTATGCCGCTTTCGCCCAGTCTCCTTATATCAACCATCACGTCAACCATTACATCAACAAGCTTCGCCAATGAGCCAGGCGCATTTCCTCTCTCTTCAACCTTTCTTGCTCTAGCCAGGTGCTATCTTGAAAAAGGTGGTATACATGTCACAAGACAAAGTCTAGGGATAAGGCGGCTTTCATGTATCTATTTACTTGGATTTTCCTTTTATTTGTATCGCATCTCGTCATTTGGAATTGGCTTGGACTGACGTTGGTTCTTGAAAAGGTCCTGATCCCAAGCTTTGATTTGTGGCCACGTCGCCTGCTGTCCCATCGCTTTTACAGGTTACTGTGAATATGTTTAGGGGATTGAGTATGTTATACATAATATGATCAACCAGGGCATAATCTTTATATACGTATGTGCCTACAGTAAATCAAATGTCTGCCTGATCTATATCCCCTCTGCATTTGAACCGTAATGATCAGGATGTTTTATGCGTAGCATAACTGCCAACTTAATATAATGTTATTCTGATTCGAGAACCCATTCGACAACCCATTCAAGAATATTCTCAAAATGAATATCTATTTCTCTTTGCAGTCACTTTATTATTGCATCGAAAATCTACCATGACGGCGACACGCTGGGCTGAATGTGCAGACGAACATGGGCAGGATTTATGCAATTGTAGCACCAAAGCTCCTCTTTAGAGTCATTCTCTCTCGAAGCTATTTCGCGTACTGATGAAGACTACCGGCCAACAAGGGCATCTGCTAACCTGCGTCCTCTCTCACCGCCTAAATACAGGGTCTCTTCGCCGTCGCCATCGCCCCTAGCCAACTCGACCGCCTCATGATAACCCTTAATGACCATCTCCTCGTCGACGCGCAGACCGTGCTCGACCAGCGCAGAAATGACGCCCCTGACCCGCGCAATCTCGCGCATCGTGTCGGTAGGTATCTCGTCATTCTGGCTCGAATAGACATTCAACCCTACGCTTTCTTCCACCCGCGTGATGGCTGGGCCGGAGGTCTCGGCCGCGGGCCCCTCGCCCTCGATGTGCTTGCTGATCCATATATATCCGTTGACGCCCAGTATGACGTCGATCTTCTCCGCGTCGTCGGCGCGGCCTCCCGAGCCGATATCCATGGCGAAGGCCTGACGGCGCGCGCGCACGACTCCGCCGCCGCCTCCCGTACCGGTGACGGCCATGAAGACGCCGTTGCGTAGTTTTCCGTATTTCAGGGACCGCGTGTGCAGAACCGCTGACCCGTCCGCGTACAGCTGCTGCACTTCGGCTACGAGAAGTTCGCCCTCGGAGAAGAATGTCCGGATCTGTAGCTCGTCTGTCTCGGTTCGTCGCCGCTGGATGCCGCCGGGCAGGTTGATGGCCGAGAGGGGTAGTTGCGCCAATAGAGAGGCGCCCACGTCGACGCGCCACCGCCGCGATTGCACTTCCACTATTCGGCCTACTACTAGATCACCTATCTCCGGGGTATATCGCGCGCGCAATGGGCGTACGGAAAGTAGTTTGTTCGTCTTGGCTAACGTGCCGGCGACGGAGGATACGATGGCGGGGGGTTCGAGCGTTGTGTATGTTCCATGGCCTCTAAGAAAAAACCGCCATGTTAGTAGTCTGTAATATTTGCTTCGAAGAGGCAGCATATGCTAGGAGAAAGATAGAATTAAGTCTTACCGCATCCATTGGGGGTCTTCTGTTATTACTTCACCAGGCGTTACTATGGAATCGTAGTCTGACCGACGATACCTCTTAGGCTGTCTGTCCATAGAAACATCGCCTTCAACATCAACACCACCATCCGAGTCTGAGTCTGAATCTGAATCTGAAGCATAGTCGTTGTCGCTTGGTTTGTAACCTGCTGCCGGAGCAGGCTGTAATATCGTAATAGGCATTGTCTGTTTGTGTGCCTTCACATAGGCGGGCTGACTGATTCAACTTCTTTATGTGCTTTTATTCTGTACGACTTTCTATCTGGGTTGCGGAGAGCTTAAAAGCGGTGACCTTTGATCTTTTTTCTAGTGCTGTTCTTGATTGTGTTAATTGACTTTATCCAAACCCAATGCTGAACCAAAAAAAGCTGCAGCTGTACATTGACCGTTATGGATAGTCTGCCCCACTAACCCCCGCTAAATTACTACCCTAGGTCCTTCCTAGGTAGCTCAACCAACCCCGCCATTCACTATCCCTAACACCCCTACCCTGTACGCACTATATCCATTTGGTGTCGCGGCTTTGTTCATCCAAGAGACATGTGATGTCAATCCTGTCCCTTCCTAATAACTCCGATGGCCGAGATCCTTCCCAAGTACCAACACTTGACTACCTAACCTAAGTGCCTGGCATCATCATTTGTTGCCTTCCATGTTTTCTTTATCATAGCTTCTGAGTTTGGCGCACTGCTAATTTGATTGTCTACTCAATTATGGTGTTCTCCCGCAAGTAACATTTGTGACCCGTCAGGACCTCGTGTCCGTGTACAGCATTTGCGTCATCACCGTTGCGACATACATTTCACCCTGCAATTTTCGTAGAGACCAAGGCAGAGAGACTAGGACTGTAAATCGCTGTATAAACAGCAAGACATTAAAGGCCGTTAGGGATGGACGACAATGGCGCAACTTTTTTGGTCAATCGAGATGACCCAATACCGACGATCTACTTAAACACGCCATCAACTCCTTCCACCCCTACCCCGGCCTCCCGCAAGCAAGCCGAAAATCATGACTCTGAGCAATCGGACGCCGAGACGCCCTCACGGCGCGGTGGTATACGTGGTCGCTTCTCTGCTTTTAAGGAGAAGGCCAGGATACAAGACCACCTAGTAGAGAAACTGTTGGCGCAGGTCGTGCCTCCTGACGATGGCGAGATACCACAGGACGATCCCATGCCGGGCCGGGTCGCAAAGCCCAACTTCACCCTGCCGACCATGTCCAACAACTTCCGCCGCTTCAACGCTCGCATAGGCGTCGTCTTCGTCTTCCAAGCACGTGTCATCCGTCTACTATCATGGCGCCGCCCTACGCATACCCTTTCTTTCCTGGCCATTTACACTTTCGTGTGTCTGGACCCTTCGCTCTTGCCGTTGCTGCCGCTCGTCATACTCTTGGTTAGTATCCTGATTCCGAGTTTTATTGCACGGCATCCCGCGGCCGAGTTCAGCCTGACGAGCGAGCAAGCTATCGGCTACTCTGCTCACGGCCCGCCCATCGCGCCAGCCATCACCGTGAAACCCGTCAAGGACTTGAGTCGGGACTTCTTCCACAACATGCGCGATCTACAGAATAGCATGGAAGATTTCAGCCAGATGCACGACGCTATAGTAAAGCTTGTCGTGCCGCGCACTAACTTCAGTGACGAGGCTCTAAGTAGTGCCTTGTTCGTCGTCCTATGCGCCGCCTGTCTGCTTATGAGCTTGGCGGCCAACATTATACCATGGAGACTGATCTTCCTGGCTGTCGGGTGGGGTGTCACCTGCGTCGGACACCCTTTAGTCCAGAAACAACTGGAGTCTGCCCAAAAAGGGGTACAACCACGGGGAGAAAAGGCTAGGACGTGGGTTGAGAAATGGGTGGAACGTGATGTGATTTTGGACAGTGCGCCCGAGACTCGCGAGGTAGAGATATTTGAGCTACAACGCCTCTCAGGAGCAGGGGAGTGGGAACCATGGCTGTTCTCGGCATCACCCTACGACCCCCTTTCGCCAGCGCGTATCGCGGGAGAACGGCCATCCGGCACTCGCTTCTTCGAAGACGTGCAGCCTCCGCAAGGGTGGGAATGGAGCGAGAAGAAGTGGGCGCTCGACCTCTGGAGTCGGGAGTGGGTGGAGGAGCGCATCATCACGGGCGTTGAGATCGAGACGGAGGGGGAGAGATGGGTGTACGATATCTACGACGAGAATGCGGTCAAGATCGGCGTCATCGACGGTTCGACTTTCGACAGCAAGGGGAAGAACCCGTCGAAACCCAGCTGGGAAGAAGGCGAAGACAGCGATGGCAGACGAGGCGAATGGAGGCGCAGGAGATGGGTCAGACTCGTCAAGCGGAAATCTATCAGTAGAGACGCGGTGCAATAGTATATGGAATATTATTGCTGCAGGTGCAGCAGTTAAGCCAATTCAATTTTGGGACTTTATTCATATCAAGTTCCAATTACATAATATGTTCGAGTAGCCCTAGTATCTATCTGCAGCAGCAATATGATATGGTATGAGGTGTTCGGATGTTTTAGAATATTTTGTCCCGTCCGACCCCCCAGAAGCGCCGATAATGCAACAACATCACGGCAAGATGCAGTTCTTTTTCCAATGCCGAAGGTAGGACAGCATACTCTAGGTTGCTTTACCGTAGCACAACCACGTATTTCCGCTTAGTTCTTCTCTTTTCTGTTTTTTGTTTTTTCTAAATAAAAATTCTATCTTCCTCGTGTTTTTTGAGGTGGCTGTTATGTATGTCTCTGGCTTGTCTGTTGTAGAACGTGTAACCTGCCTTAGGTATGATTTGTACGGGCTTATAATTTTTTTTTTTTTTAGAGTACATAGTATTGACCGAACCTGCTTTCCTAAGAGATCATGAGGTCATGGCTGACACATACCTACATACCTGGGTACATATTCTCTATCCCGGTTGCCCGACTGACCGACCGACTGACCGATTGACTGGAGTAGCGAATCCAGTCAGTCGGTTCAGTCAGTTCAGTCATGAAAAGTTGGAGAAGGCGATTTCCAAGCGTTGTTTTATTTTCCTTTATTCTCCCATACATTTGTAACAGACAACAATTATTTATATGGCTTTTAATACATACATAAATAAATAAGTATATTATGTATATCTATCTAGCCTCGATTATTATATATCTAGGTTACTGAGGCGAAGAAGTAACAAGCTTTTTTCTGCAGGTTGTTATAACTAAATATCTCTGTGGACTGTCTCGGACAACTGTTTGTCTGTCTTGTCTGCCATTTACTGGCAAAGAACTACAAGATCTTGCCTACCTATATACTTAGAAACCGCATTATCGGTTCGGACAGAAAGAAAGAAAGAACGAAAGAGATAGACTAAGGACTTAGGTATGTATAGATGTTCTTAGAATTCACTTGATCTTATATCGATACTATTATAGTCAATATCAGTAGCTGGGATGAATAATCCACATCACGTCACTGACTGGACTGACTGTTTGTTCCGTTCGTCTAGAAATAGATCGAGCTATATTCTCGAATTTCTCTGTTGTCTATCTGTCTACGCAACTTTACCTACATACTGTTCATCACATCCATCCCATCTATCTACCCATCTATCTATCCGTTATCCATCCGTTTATCCATCTGCCTCAAGCCGTCTCCCGGCCTGCCAACCAGGTTTAATATTGCCAGTGCCATATCTGCTTCACCTTAGCAACTATGGCACCACCCACTATCCCACAAATCAACGTCATCAAGTCAAACAGCGAAAAGCTGCTCAACACAATCCTATCCCCCTCACCACCTCCAGAGATAGAGACAACAGATTTCGGGCACCAGGCGACGAAAAAAATGGCAGCGGGGGTGTTCCTCGGCCTCTTCGCCGCGCTTTTGCTTATCGCGCTGCCGCTCGCGCTGTGTAATTACTGCCGCGCGCGGCGGGAACGGGTTAGGGAGGGGCGGTTGGAGATTTGATCCAACTTATTACTCTTAATCTGACTTATTTTGAGTTCGAGTTGAGTTGAGTTGAGTTAGACTGGATGCTGGATGCTGGATAGATAGGTACCAAGGTATTAGCATATATCTAACCTAGTATATCTACATAACTATGTTAGATCTTGGATCTGGGGGGCCGGGGGCGCATACATAGGTAGTAGGCTGCTTGCTTGATCGTTTGGCTGACTGTGCTGGTTTGCTAAACGACTACATCTAAGCTAGCCTAGGTAGTTATGGCTACACCTATGCTCTGCTCTGCTCTGCTACGGATATATGGAAGAGAGAGAGCAAGAAAAAGAAGGGGGGAGGTAAGAGAGGGGTTCTGAGAGGAACAAAGCAGTAGGAGCGGGCAAACAAGCCGATGAAGGAAAAACCCCCTATCTATCCGACGCGGCCCGAGTGCGCAGCGCATATGTGCGGAAGCATGTTCAGCGAGGGAAGCGCAAGAAATATCACCTTAAAAAAATAAAATAAAAAAAAGACACGAAGGGACGAGTTTAGATATATATCATTATCATCATGCATGCATGCATACAAATATGCCCACAGGAACCCATTATTTTATTGCGAGAAGGCAAAGCTCAAGAAAGAAAATGGGAGGGAAGAATGACTAAGACCGGGGAGAATTCTATCTACAGGATACATACACTGTGCTAAAGGATATGAGTGAGAAAAGAAACGAGGCGAGACTAGATGATACGGGACGAAAGGGGCCAACGAGGAGGGCAAAGGAACACTACGTGTACTACATCCAAGAATCAATTCTCGGTGACGATACTGTCAAGTGTACACCTAGCTTGGTAGATAAATCCGGGTGGTTATGATATCTAGTATGCACTGGACCAGCCTGTTGAAATGAAGGGCATATGAGACTTGATTGACTGCAGAACTGACTGTATGTGAGGTGGGAAGGCCCTATGTTATATACACGAGATGCCACGATGCCTTGGTACTGTACATGCTATGTCACCTTGACCTTATACTTCAACACAGCCTAATATTACACTTATTGCTATAACATTAATGTTACAAATTCACCAATGCTATGTGCGAAGTCGGAAGGTAGTAAGTCGTATAATCTTTTAAGCTCTTGCAAACTTGACTGTTGGGACATCTTCGCCACGGGAGTCGGCAAGTATAAATATTTGGTTAGGCTACGTCAAAGTTGGTTGCTACAAGGTCTCCCTGTTCTCATTCTCGAATCCTTACAACTGATACAAAAAGTGATCCGCCAATGCGCCGTCTATGATGCATACCTGTGCAGTGAAAAGCCTTTCATTCCATCGTGCATCATGCTGAGTGGGTACTTAGATTGTTGTGAAAAGGTAAAGTAAAAAGCAAGACAAATTGAAAATGACGCCGTTATATGCCCTCTAACTCCTTGCAGAAAGACCGTAATAGAAAAATAGGAATGGCAGTACGTGCGCAGTGGAAGTGACGGCTAGTGTCGTTTGTATTTCTGTCCAGACTAGTTAGTGCTTTATATTCAAAATATAGTGAGGAATAGGGTTCACCAACCTCGTCCACACGCCTCCTATTTTGCGGGTCTAAAGAGTTGGTAGCACCCATGAGAGTCTGTCCGATGGCCTTGCTGGAACCGATGAGGGGCCTGAATATGATGGTGGGCGCACGTTTCAGCACCGCCTTAGCCGCTCCCTGAGCGTTTCCGCTCTCCATCACTTCGCCAGGCACGGCAATGATCGCATCCCTTGCTAGGTTGAGATCACGCGCCAAGCTAGAATATGCCCCCCTGAGGCCTTGCACTACGCCTGTCGGTTGGTCGGCGTATAGACTTATCTGTTTCGGCTCTTCCGATTCCGTGTCCTCGTCCTCCCACCCAGTTTGTTCGTAAAGGTCAGGTTGTTTCGTCAACATGCCCTCTGCACCCTGAAGCGCGTGTTGTGTGCCAACGGCTAGCTTTGCCCCCAGTTTAACAAGCTCAGTACCGGTTGTCTTGGCGAACGCAGCTGCACCTTTGCTTATGCTACGAACAACTCTCCCATCTTTCTTGTATTCCCGGATCGGGATCTCGACAAGCTTCTTGAACCCACTGCCGACGTTGACGAGAGAGCGAACGGGAGCAAGACCAGCTAGCACCCCCGGAAGCTGGTTCCGCTTCACATCTGGCATCCATATATCGTTGAGCGTCTTGCCAAGCCTGTCAAACCCGGAGGCCCCGTAGATGATGGTGTGACGCAGCACCATACGAGACTGATCGAGCACCACGAAGTTCATGAACTCAGTCGTATGACCTGATCGAAGACCTGCATAGTCGACTCGCTTTGGCTTGAAGTCGAGGGTAACGGGTATTGAATTGACCTCGGCCCTTTGAATAAAAGGTATGTCGCTAGGCGAGGCATGAGTTGGCTTCGAGTCATCCTTGAACTCGAAAAACCGCGTGATGAAGTCAAGCGCGTCCTGGTCGACATGCAACCGAAGAGGGAGCACAGTAGCCTTGAGAACGATCTCTGATGCAGCCAACTCAGGTATTGGCTTAACATTCAGGATCTCGAGGTGCACCATGCTGGCACCCATTTCTCGTTCCCCAGCATCCTGGTCATATGTTGCAAACTTCTTCCACGTCGAAGTCGGGATGTGATCGAATACAACCAAGTCTCTGACTCGAACGTCAATTGAACTTTGTGTCTCCCCGGAGCCTGGGGGGAAAGCAACCAAGTCGATGTTGATGCCCTTGAGCTCAAATGTGATCTTGTGACGTTTGCTGCGCTTGAGTTTGAGCCTTTTCCCGCGATGTCCACCGCCTTGCCGACTTGGCGTTGCAGTCATTGTGGTCGTGGCAATCGACTCCGTTTCGGTAGCGTTGTCATTTAGTTCATCATTAATTGCTTGCGCGAGCGCCCGAGGGTCTCTGTTGGCGGGTATCCCAATGTAGATCGAATTAAAGAGGAAGTCTCCAATGACTGTTTCCTCTTCGACGACTTCCATGTCAGTGCCAGCACGAACGCGGTCCTGCTTGGCCTGGCGCTCGGTAGCCGTCGTCTCAAGGTCATGAACAGCCTTGGTGATAACATCTCGCGTATGATTCCAATCGTACCCGTCAAAGAGATTCCAGATGAAGTGAACATCACGAACACGAGCCGTAAGGGGGCTCTTATGGACCTTGGCGTCGTTGGACTGGTCGTAAGCGTTCTTGGCTGAATTCCATCGATGCGCCGTTCCTTCTATAACCGAGCCCGAGCTGAAATAGTTATCATGAATGACAAGACTATCATCCTCATCTAGATCCACCGGCTGGCTGCTGAAATTTGTCAGCAACACGCCGTCGGTAGTGTCACGTGCCGTAGTACGATCTGAAATCATAGAATCTCCGGGATCGACAAGGTGCTCGTCTGCAGCGGGCTCGCCGTAGAACTGGGAGTCGAGTGCGAGAGGACTCGAAAGCCCCGAGCCCTCAAGATCAAGCGAGTTATTGTCGTCACCAAGTGCCTGGGCGAGAAAGTCATCATCGAAGTCATACTCGCCTTCCGCTTGGCCAAAGGCATCCGCTGATATAGAAGCGAGCAGGTCTTGCACTGGCACGACATTGGTCCTATACTTGATTTCCTTTTGGGGGGGCGTGGGAGGCGCGAGGGCATTGGCAAGGGCAATCAAGGTTTGGGTAGAGTCGGCACAAGTTTCTAAAACTAGAAGATCGTCTCGTAGCTCGACATCAACCCATTTTGTCCCGTCTTCTGGATTGTTGCCGGTCTGGACAACCACCTTTGCGGAGGATATATAACATATATCGACAAATCCACGCTGACAAAGCTCGACTACCTGTGGAGTCAATGTATTCGACGGCCGTCGTCTTGACGTTCTTGAAGGGCTTTTGGATTCAGACGCGGATGCATCATCCACGAGAAGAATAGATGCTTTGTTGAAATGCCCTACTATGTTTGCATCGCTCCCCTGAGAGAGCGCGACTTCAAGTCGAGTATCTGCCAACACAACCACCATCTTTGAAGGCAAACCGAGAGGGTTCAAACCAACAAGGCAATCATGGAGAATGATATCGACTTTAGTGGGCTTTCCTTTGCTCTGCTCATTTTTTCTGGTATCTGCTTTCGATGTCCCGGTAATTGCTGTATGAGCGTGCTCTCCTAGGTTCGCAACAGAAGCCGCCAGGGATATTTCGAAATCCTGCGGCGTAGCATCTTCATCGAGGCCCAGCAGATCCATTATGGTAGCGACTCGATACTCAAAATCCAACTGCCGCATTCTCAGCTTTATGATTGGCTCCATCTCGTCGCCGATCATTCGCATAGTTACAACCGGGCCTTGGTCCACTAGATCTGATGGCGGAGGGGATGAGATTAACTTCTCTTTATGGTTGCGATGTAACGAGATCGTCCCGAGTCCCAAAGCTACCAGTGATGGCATCGTGATATGAGCTGCTTCAAGATTTTTTAACGAAGCCTGGAAGACTCCGATCTTCTTGTTGGCCACAACTTCGACATCCAAATTACGAACAAGCGCCAAAGTGAGAATACCAGGTCGGTCATCTTCTGGCAGATATTTAGCCACAGTAGAGAGGCGAGCGATATCCTCCCCCAACGTCGGCAACACTTGGAGCTGTTCGATTCTAGCGACACTGACATTCACATCATCGACATTGACACGTAGTACAGAGCCCTTCTTGCGTTGTCGGAGAAGCGTATCGACCATGATCTCATCGTCGTTTTTGTCGAATTTATGTTTGGACGGAATAATAAGTTCTAGAAGACGCTCCAGGTCGTTATCCTTAGGCGTGTTGAGGAACTCAATCCGTGTATTGTTGATCACGGCATGGACCGGCGGGTCACCCATCCACTGTCTAGAGAAAGGACCGGCGAGTTGGATCTTTGAAATGCCAACCCCGAGACCTTCTTCCCGATTTACCAGTTTCACTGCGCTAGTGTCCAGCGAGAGACTGCATTCTTTTCCGAGAAGTTCTAAGCGAACACCTCCAATCCTCATATTGATTTTGTTGCTTGAGCTTGCAGAGGCGTCATCCGGGCGTATTGGCGCGTCGAATCTGACGGTCCTCGGCTTCTGGGGCGCTCTGGCCTGGGATTGATTTACCGACGGGCTATTCGCACTCATTGAAGAGTTCAAGTTGAGAAAACTGCTCAAGCCGCCAAACCAGGTGAAGGTCTCATCCAGCCTGGGGAGGTCTAGTATTATATGAAGGGGCAGCGTTTTTATTTCGCATCTCGTAGTATCGGGTGATTGTATCAATTTTAGTGAGATATCTGAGCCCGGCGCCGGAAAAGCATCCCGAACAGAAGATCGCATTTGTATGCGTTGATCAAATGAGAGAATATCATCGTCTGCATAGCCCAATTTGAACTTTCCAACGTCAACCGACGTTACGGTCGAAGATTCCGACTGCGAAATTTGGACAGAGAGGTTTTCAAGAGTAGTGGTAAGAAGGGCTTCACCATTAAATGTAGTCGGGTGCGCAGCTAAAACACCGGCATCTGCCACTCCGGATAAGGCTTCGAGAAAATGGATAGAGATCTTCTCCGCTATAACTTTGATATCGGGTATAGGTGATGATTTGGATTCTGTATTTGACTGGTTGTTGGGCTCTTTTAACGCGCCCATAATGCGTGATATGACAGTTGTAAGTAAAAACGCTGTGGCAAGGTCGAACTTGATCTCTAAGGGAGCTACTCGGACTTCTAGCGAACCATCGTTCAAGGTGCGAGGGCTTTGTATCTCCGGAGCCAGTTGATCGAATTCTTGGAATGAAGCGGCAGATTGAGCACCTTGATGGGCTGAGAACGCCCCAGGCATATTGGCCAAAGTGGAACGATCCAAATGGCTTTGAGGGACACCTCCATAACTCGTACTAGACGTTGCAGCTGAAACGGCTGAGGTCTTGCAAGGAAACCAGATATGCAATGCGTTCAAAGAAATGAGTTCCTTAACTAGACGGGTAGGCCCTTTTGGAGTGGCGACCCCATCAGCCGCGTTCTCCTCTGCTGATGCCTCATAAGTCTGGGGCGAAGAAGGCGTTTCTTTTGGTTCAGTTAAATCTTCGTGGTGCGAATAGTCCGTTGCACGCATGGCCTCATGTAGATTATCAACAACCACATCCCGGTCCCAAGGGAGTTGCGTAGGTTTGCTTGGGACAGTCTGTTGGCCGGAAATTGCAGCGCTAACGACTGGAAGCTCTGCAGGAAGCCGCTCATTTGGACTAGGAGGGTTCTCAGCGGCAGCAGTATCATCATTCCAAGTACCGGGCATGGCTTGAGGCATCTGAGACGAAGTGGCCTGTGAAAAGGCACTCATATACATGCTCTCCGCTTCCTCATGACTAAATAGATGAGAATGTATCAAATCCTGGCTTGCTGATGTATCCAGCTGACCAGAGGATGCGACCGAGTCTGTACCATCTGCGCTCTCGCCGATAGACCCCCTCGAAGCCGCCCCCCATGGATCCGAACGGCTGAGCTCAGGTTCGGACCGTGCAGCGGGGGCCGGGACATCATCCCACGGTTTACGACTGGGTTCTAATGCAGAGTTTGCCGAACAGTTCGACGGGGACGGCTTGGGAGGTTCCTGCACAACATTACGAGGTGTGACAGCCCTAGGCGTTGATGGAGCAGACCGTGTGTCATCATCTTCAGGGATGTCGCTCGAGTTGTCTAGGTCGTACGGAATATTAAAGGCATCCTCACTATCCATGAGGGGGTCGTGTTGGTCATAGTCGAGATCGACAGAATCAGCCAGATACCTATCCAATGAAGGAACTCTTATGGGCATCGAGGTAGGCTCTCGAGATAGCGGTTGCTGACGACTGGTGGCGATCGGTGAGCTTGCCCCGGCAGATGACGGCATAGACGAAGTTCTCGAAAGAGCCGAGAACAGGTCAGCTTCTGATATCAAAGATGCCCTGATTTTGTTCAGTTCCACATATCGCTTTCCTTCTTTGTGATTGGGTGTGGATGTGGATTCATCGGGATTGTTCCCATCTCGGGTCGTGGTAACACCTTCGGCGATGATCTCGTCTATGGCTAGCTGGAAGGTAACCTTGTCGTGGGTGGACGAGTTGGTTTCGACAGGAACTTCGACATCGAGGTGGCAGGTCACACCTTTGACAGAAACCTGGAGGCGGTCAACCATGCCTTGCAGAAAATCCGCAAGGAAAGCTGGAAGTGATAGTGGCTGTCCCGTGCCGAGTCCATAGTCATCTTCGCTGCCATCCTCACTGCTCGACACAGATTCGGCGAGGTCTTGGTTCTCGGCGTTTAGCGCGGCTTGGAGCTCTTCTTTTTCCCTAGGAGGCTGAGTTTCCAGGAACGACTGGGCCAGGTCTATAGCATGTGGGACAGCGACATCTTGCGAGGGCGCGGAGGCTTGATTGGCAGCTTTCCGTTTATTTGATCCCTTCCTACCAGTCTTCTGCTCCTCGGGCGGTACGATCCTTAGCTTTATCTCGACACCGTCGACTTCGACTATTATTGGGCTTGAGTGGATGGCAGTGGGAATCGTGACGTGTAGTAATAGAACTTTTGCTTTCTGTATCTCGATTGACGGCGGTAGTTGCAATAGCTGCTCTAGTTTCTATTGGCCAAAGTAACAGTCAGTTGTATGAAGTGACTAAGAAGTAGGAGCCGCCACTCCGGGAATGCTTGAACTTGCCTCAATCTTGACACCCACGTCCTGCCACGTGAAGTGATTTGCCTGGCCCCAGGCAACGTCGATTTTGTCTATATCTAACGCATCCGCTTCGAAATAGTCGAGCTTTTCCAGCGTGTATCTAATCAGGCGCTTAGCCATGCTCGAAGTCCCAAAGGACTGAAAATAGGCCGCCATGGCAGACGCTTTCAAGAAAGCACCGGCCCGTTATAGGGGGAAGATGGCGAGGCTCCGGTTGATAAAAGATTCAGATAATGGATGCGGATGTTACAGGCTTCACCAGCAACGGCGCGCGTAAACCGCGTGGGGGAGAACATAGGTTGATTGATCACAATAGTTACCCCAGGATTCGGGATGCGGGGAGAAGTACATGTCGTTTCTCATTGACCGGGAGAGGTAAGTAGGTACCCAGCCATCGAACATACAATAGGAGGGTTGAAGGAGTGATGGGAAAGGGAAATAGGAACTGAGAAGGGAAAGTTAGATTCCGAAAAAGAGTAAATTTAAAGTATATACACGGACTACATCGAGCAACTAAGGCAACAAGGTGTAAGGGTTGATACAGTATATAGGCTTCTACACGCTGCGTTTGCCAGCAGAATGAGTGCATTCGACAAGAGACTGACGGAGTTGGCTGCCCCGATGACGAAGATACCTAGGACGTACAGAACTTGCCCCGGAAAGGCGCACTACGTACAGCGTACCATGTAAGTATCTGCAGGGTCTCGGATCCCAGGATGCTTCATTCGTTCTGACGTGGAAGACCGGCCAAGACTGGCAATGATAAGAACCAGTCACTTGATCCATGTGGACCACCCCCGTGGACCTTCTTTGGAGGCCTATCAATCACGCCTGCCTTTATCGATAGGTACTAGCCTACAGCAGTACCCATCAAGGTGCTCCTTGTGCAGCACTACAAACACGGCATTCCAGTCAATGAATCGTCCCATTCACTGTTCAGTACCATTGACCAGGTGATGAGAGCAGGCTCAAGTGTATGTTCCCAGCCCACCTAAAGTACCGAGGCACCTGAACAGCTCACCACCTGCAGACAGGTACAGGATATTCCCCTGACGACAACTTAATAACTGCAAAAATATTTTGTGCCATGTAAATGAATATTATTTACATACCTAAGAACTGTATAAAGATTTACCAGAGGAGCAGCCAACTTGAGAAGTATATCTGACAAATATCTGCCGCTAGAAAGGATATACTTACGTTTAGAGTCTACTAAATCGATCACACGTAAAATAATGATTACAACAGCCGACTCGACTGCTTTGGCTACTTATCAAGCAGGAAATGTAGGCAGGAGGAAAGCCAAATTAAACTGCTGGACAGTTGTACTGCTGTGATAAAAGGCAAGCATTATGTTATAACTCTACTCAAACCAACACTACTGGGTACCCCAATTCTGTGTTTCCGCCCAGTCTACAGTAGTGCCTGTCAGTTCTCTCCCTCTACCAAAGAAAAAAATACGCCCCCAATGTTACGTACAGACCCTATGACACGCTTAGAGTGGTAACCACAGTGATTATTCTGAATTTATACGATGTGTCGCCGCAGTGAGATATTGAATGTACCTAAGAAGTTCCGGAAATAACCAAAACACATCGCTCTGTGCCTCCATGAGCCTGTAATCTTTCTTCCCCCTTCTACCTAGCGTCTGCCTTCTGCAAGTGTAGGTTATTGTGTTGGCCGAGCCATGTCTCCCATTTGTGACATGTAGCTAGAAGATAGATAATCTCAGAAGGGATTGGTTTAATCCACAACAGTCACGCCCCTTGGTCTTTTACCGTACATCTGGACTATCCGCTTGCCGACAGATTCGCCACTCCAATAAGCGCCAGTAACCGTTCCCAAGGCGACGAATGGAGCCGTGTGCTCGCCGGCCAACCAGAGTCCACGACCTGGTACACCTTCTCTCATAACCTCGATATCTTTGTCACCTTCCTGCAGCCCGGTCTGGAAATTGCTGTAGCTGCCATTGCCGGCGAGCTCGTCGTTCAGCCAATCGGTGGCAAAGCAGGCTATAGGTTGACAGTCTGGCGAGTCCTCATCGTAGTGCGGTAGGCGGGAGTAGTAAGGCTTGAACCACTCATACAAGAAGTCGTCTTTTTTCTCCTTTGACGGCAGTTTAGCCACCTCCTTGGTCAGAAATTTGGACTGGTCACCAAACATGTAGAACAACAGCGTCGGGTGAGAATCGGACGGCCCGAAGGAGGAGAGTTCAACAATTTCCTGGTGCCACCGATTCGGGTTCACAGCAGGCGCGTAAGTTGGGGCAAGGAATTGTATGAAGCCCTCTAGATCTTTGTCGGACCGAGATGAGCGCCAAAATGCCTTCGGAAAACTAATGTAGACCTTCTCGAGACACCCGTAACCTATATTCTCGATGGCTTGTGCCAGTCGAGGTGGCAAGGGAGGGCTGAAAGTGTCTGGGTGCTGCTTTAGCCAACCCAGGGGTGCGGTAAACACAACTTCGTCAAATTGCAGCGTCTCTCCAGCTTCGGTGTGAAGTACTAGCATGCCGCCCTTTTCATCGTCACTGCACTGGACTTTGTTTACAATAGTCCCATATTTGAAATTAGCCCGTTCGACAGCCGGTTTGGCGATGGCTGCCAGAATTTTCTCGTACGTACTTGAGCAAAAGAGGTTTTCTATTTCCGTTAGTGACAAATCGTCTATTTAGACAATGGTTTGAAAGACCCTACCGCCGTCGATGCACTCTTCTAACCAAAAGAACTTAAGACTTTGACTGAAAACTGCAACATGAAGCTATTAGCAAATTCAAGTCCATGATAGTTATTGGCTCAGGGCCAACAGCGGCCCAGGAATCACTAGTTGAATACTCTTCAAGGCAGGTGACAAGCTGTCAGGGATACTCACCATGATTTCCAACATAGGCGCCCCATGATTGAGCAAGTTGATACATGATCTCCCGCCTCTGCTTGTAATCCGGCAGAGTGTCCGGTATCCTTTTGGCAAGTTCCTCACTAAAATAGTCGTAAAGGCTCTCCTTCGGATCTATATCAACGCAATTCTTATTGCTGTGAGTGAAAGCAGAGCCGATTATGTCCCACATCATTTCAGAATGGGCAGCAGCATCAGAGGTAGGAAGCATGTTTCCCGTCTCATCTACAACCGATAGTTTCTCTGTCCAAGAGTGGGTCGAGGTATTAGTCCTCTTGGCTAGTTCCATGATCGGGTTGTCGTTTGTCCCATGAATCCAGTTAGGTCCGGCACTGTTGAGTGAGAAGCGTAGTATTAGTACAGCATCAAGCTACGTACAAGAGGTCATAGGACTAATCAGCCAAGGGATAAAGAAAACCAAGGTTCATGTACTCTACAAGCCGTCCAGGTGTCAATGCAACCTGATGTAGTCGGCCGCCCAGCCGGTTGCGGCCCTCGATCAACGTCACTTCAAAATTGTGCTGTAGGAGAACATCGGCACAACGCAGTCCAGCGAGTCCGGCACCGACGATACCGACACGTGGCAAACGGCCTTGGATTTGGGCTCGACGCTAAGGGACGCGTAAGTCTGATGCTACGATATAATGGGAACTCATCTGAGCAGTGACTCCTAGGAGTGTTGCGCAAGATCGGGCCCGCTCAGACGCAGACTAATACTTCGAGCACACTCCTACAAGTTTACGCCTTTGAGCTTTCTGTCTGTGAGATATACCTTGCCCATTTTAAGCGTCGTATGAATAGTATTTGACATGTCTTTTTCGCTGAGTTCAATAACTTTTTGGCGGTGGTACGCTTTCAGGTCCTTCCATATTCGGGAAGCGCTTCGTCCTGAGACACTAGTAAACGAAACTGAGTGAGCATCCATTATACTGCAATATTTGGTGTATTTTAACGTGACTTAGAAATTTAAGGAGTATAGCCTCCGATAGGGAAAAAGATATAGAATGAACCTCGGTATCAGTAATGGACCCCAAGGTGCCTTATATACACGACAGCGAGGACGAAGCGAAGTGTAAAAATGATTCATACAAGTTAAAACTGGTCTGAGAATGTCCATGACAAATCTGAGATACGTAATAAGTAAACTTTGGTCAAAGGAAGTGCCGTGTGAGAACATTTGTAGTCAGAAAGTACTATGATCACTAGCGGCACGGACTTCCTGTGAATGATCTGTCGTCTATCGCGCAATGGGGCAGGAACGGTGATTTGAACACCGTATCCTTCATAGCCCAGATAGAGGCCACGGTCCTGCAGATAAGGTTGGATGGAGGGTGGGTTGAGGTAGGGACATATATATAATGTGGGTATGTAGGTAGTAGCGATATTAATATAGAAATCCTTGAATAGACCCTTGAACAGGGATAAACGGGACGGCTGCCAGGATAGTAGAGCCGCATGCAAGTTGGGCGAGATTTACATGACTATAATGCAACTGTACCTGAGTGTCTGGGTGTCTGGGTGAGTTTTCATGGGAAGAAGTGGCACACCTAGCAATTTCTGGTCTCAATTGAAAGCAGGTGGGGTGAGGGGTTAACAGCCTCAACTACCAGGACTAAAAGTAAACTAGAGGATTGAAAGAGGAACAGACGCTCAAAATCTACTGTAATCTAGTAGCCAGGTAGGTAATAAGGAAAGTATTTGATATATAAAAAATATTTCTGTAATTTTCTAGTAACACACCGACCAGACTAGACGGGGCTCATTGTAGAAAGGAAGACAACGCGAGGAGAAAGGTTTAACCTACCTAGCTTACCCACGACAACGGAGAAGGTAGGTGCTCCGCCAGAGTTTTGTCAAAAATCTCTATAGCAGTCGCCCTTTGGATAGTCAGCGACGGTCAAGGAGTAGTAGAGTTCTAAAAGAAGTTGTCGGAGAATCTCTGCGCAGGTTTCAAAGCATTCCACGTTATAAAATTCCTATTACAAGATTCAAAGTTGTCTCTGGGGAGAATATTTTACCAATCCAATCGTTTACCCACTACGGTCCTACAGTGTACTATGGACTGGGGAAGAAGGGCTATTCATCGGCACCTTCCGAGTAGATACCGACAAAGAAGAAAGCGAAGCGCAGAAAACCAATAGCACTGTTAGGAATCGAACCCGACTCCACACTTATACTAACTTCTCTGGCAGACTGTCACACCGACCTGCCGATACTGCAGTAGTAATCCGCGCATTTCATGCAAGGAAGAAACAATTACCCTGCTAGGTTAGGTCTTTTCAAAGGCAACTTTGACGCCTAAGTGCAGCTTATAGTTAAGGCGAGCATTGGTTGCGTAAAGCTTGTCATGAATTGGGGTAAACGTTATGTATAGGTAAGTTAGTATATATCTATAGATATTTTCGATCTATACTTAGATCTCTAACAGTAGATTACCCTTGACCGAGGACTCGATTCATCTTCACCTTGGTAGGCTATGATACCGTGTCAGTCTAGTCCTCAGTAATCCTCCAAGACCCCACCCCCCTACCCCAGCACCCCCAACGAGACCCCAGAATCCAGGATCGCATGTGAACAACTAAAATGTTCACTAAACAGGGCGAACAGGGGTCTGGGGCCATCGATGTGGCCAATCAATGGCCATCCAATTGTCAATCTGTGGCAGGGTTAGCGGGCCCTCCGTCATTGAGCCGAGGCTCACGGTTGCTGATCCTTAACAGAAAATACTTCTTTTATACGTGATGTTTCCTAGTGTGGACATGTACCGCGCGTTAGCGGCTGGATGGGCTTGAGGTGAGACACTTCTTGGAGGGTTGCGAACCTGGAGCCGGCTTACTGGGAATAAATACTCAAGGTGTATGCATCTGTGTCCCATTCGCTCCTTTCTTACACTTCCATTGTCCGTACGCCTTCACAGAATCGCCTCCTTAGATCCATTCTCCGAAGACAAACAAGCAAATTCTCTAACGATGGCTAAGACATTCACACGCGACGAGGTCGCCAAGCACAACACGGAGGACTCGGTGTGGTTCATCATCGACAGCAAGGTGTACGATGTCAGCGAGTTCCTGGATGCACACCCCGGCGGCGAGGCTGTCCTGCGACAGGTGGCCGGCAAGGATGCGACCTCAGACTTCTACAACCTGCACCGGCACGAGGTGCTCACCAAGTACGACGACGACCTCCTCATTGGCACCGTCGCGGGCGAGAAGCCCACCGTCGTGACGCCCCAGCCCGGCGACCTCTCCACCGTCCCCTACGCCGAGCCCCTCTGGCTCACTCCCGCCTTCAAGTCCCCCTACTACAAGGAGAGCCACCGGAGGCTGCAGAAGGCGATGCGCATCTTCAACGAGAAGTACATCGTTCCCGAGGCCCAGGCCTGTGAGGCAAGCGGCAAGTACATAAGTCAGGAGCTTGTGGACAAGTTGTCAAAGGCTGGTATCCTGCACATGCGCATGGGCCCCGGCAAGCACCTGCACGGCGTCAACCTGCTAGATGGCGCCGTGCGCGGCGAGGAGTTTGATTACTTCCACGACCTGGTCGTGAGCCAGGAAGGTGTCCGGGCAAATGCCCGAGGTTTCCAAGACGGCCAGCTAGCTGGTATGCTTATCGGCTTGCCGTGTATCATGAACTTCATGAAGGACGAGAAGCGCAAGAAGTCCATAATTGACGAGGTCCTTAGCGGCAAGAAGTACATGTCGCTAGCCATCACTGAAGCCTTCGCCGGCTCCGACGTCGCCGGCCTGCGGACGACAGCTACCAAGACCTCTGATGGCAAGCACTACATCGTCAACGGCACTAAGAAGTGGATTACCAACGGCGTTTTCAGCGACTACTTCATCACGGGTGTGCGGACAGGCAAGGGTCTCAGTGTTCTGTTGATCGAGCGTGGTGAGGGTGTGGAGACCAAGCCCATCAAGACCTCATACTCGCCCGCCGCCGGCACAACATACATCACCTTTGACAACGTCAAGGTCCCAGCTGAGAACTTGCTTGGCGAGGAGAACAAGGGTATCTACGTCATCCTTAGCAACTTCAACCACGAGCGGTGGATGATGGCCTGCGGCTCCATTCGCATGTCCCGGACGGTTGTAGAGGAGTGTCTAAAGTGGGCGCATCAACGCATTGTCTTTGGCAAGCGACTGATTGACCAACCCGTCATCCGACAAAAGTATGTCTTCCATTTCCCTCCCCCGCATTCCCGCAAATATCCTACTAGAGCACTAACCTTAATCCCCCTAAAACAGACTAGCAAAGATGATCGCCCTCGTCGAGGCGAACCAAGCCTGGCTAGAGACTATCACCTACCAAATGTGCAACATGCCCTACAGCGAACAGGCTAAGCACTTGGGTGGCCCCATCGGTCTCCTGAAGATGAGCATCACGCGCGCCGCTCACGAGGTTGCCGACGAGTCCGTGCAGATCTTCGGTGGTCGCGGTCTGACACAGACGGGTATGGGAAGAGTGATCGAGATGTTCCATCGTACCTACAAGTTCGACGCCATCCTTGGTGGTGCCGAGGAGGTCCTCGGCGATCTAGGTGTCCGCCAGGCCATGGCTAAGATGCCCAAGAACGCCAAGTTGTAAGGAAAGAAA
>Ga0247782_1000277_pt1 | contig 52005 bp, 49 predicted proteins | sample UWRJL019104C5_FD_179928 | JGI IMG/M metagenome (GOLD analysis project Ga0247782, IMG submission 179928) | Plant litter microbial communities from Arlington Agricultural Research Station in Wisconsin, United States - UWRJ-L019-104C-5 | ecosystem: Environmental > Terrestrial > Plant litter >...
ACAAAAAATAAAACAATACCCAAACACCCCCCCCCCCCCCCCCCCCACACACACACAAAAAAAAATCAAAAAAATCAAGTATCTTCTTCAGAGACAACCCATATTGTTGCTTCACTATTCCGTCCTCGAAATCCGCAACAGGCAATGTACATCTTGCTGGGCATGCAATCAAAGGTACTACAAGGGCTCCCTTAGTGAATGCAGCCGAGCTTGCGATTATGGCCCCTGCTTCAAGGCACATCCGAACTGTTTTGTGGCGGGTTGTGTTTTAAACATGGCAAACGGATTCGGCTGGTTTGAAGGTCGTCAAGGCTCAGCGGATGCCCTTGACGACGGTGGGCCAGTAAGGCCACTTCTGCCTAGTGTAGTTATGCCTCACAATATATACCGAAGCAGAGTAAGGTTAAACAGAATCTACGGAAAGGGATAGCCAAGTAACTGACCCCCAGCTCAGCCGGAGACAAGTAAGCGGCGGGCGCACACCTCGGTTTGCGTGCTTAACATAAGGGGTTAACCTAACAGCCAGAGGATTCAAGAGATCGACGAAGCGCGAATTTGCAAACTCTTGTGAACCGAACGTGTGAGCGGCTTATTAATATTCGCCCAGCCAGACTTATATCCTAATCTAGTTGTCTAGTTGTCTAGGCATTTCTTTAGATATTATCGTGATGTGAAAAGTACGGTTTGCTAGTTGCATCTTCCTATATTATTATTGCTGTTACATCGGAAATTCAGGCCCAAACTCAATGTCTATTAAGACAAAGCTCCTGGCTCTTTTGGTAATACGTCTGTTTACATATTCTTGTTATTGTATGATATGTAAATCCTTTCAGTGAATATGCATCTCCTGTATATCTGGCTCTTGTCAAGATAATAGGGGCTTCATGTACGCCAATTTTAAGTCTCGTAGCTCAGACATCTATCAGTGAACTTTCTACGTCGTGCGCCCGCTTCGTAGATAAACAACATTATAAGTCAGTTAGAAGATCTTCTAACGTAGATCCCGCATCAACCTCGTTATCATCTTCTTCCGAGTCAGTACTCGATTGTTACAGCATATCGAGCGCATACTCCCACCACCTAGGACCCCTCACATCCAGCTATCTTGTAGAAGTGGTCGACAGATTGCTAATTGACTTGATATCCACCCGTCTTGACCATGTTGCCAACAAGATCTAGCGTCTCCCGAAATTCTTGTGTTTGCCGTCGAGGTGTTTGAGGCGTTTTCTTGTCTGTCCAGGAGGTTGCTTGTTGTGTTGTCGGCTTTGTTTTTTTGGCCAAGTTGCGCGCCTTAGAACCAGGGAGGGAGATGCATCCGCAAGGCTATCTTTAGTTAGTAAGAGTTTGATTAAGAAGGGGTATAATGCAATGTCTTGAGTGAAATGCATGAGAGAAGTTGTCGATGAGTAGGTGAGGTAACAGCCCTGGCAGAATTTGTTTGGCATCTACAAACAAACGATCTGAGCGCAGCTTGTCTGTGATATGACCGTAAGAGGGAGGGGAGAATAAGAGACCTCCAAGAATCGCGCCCAGGAAATAGGGACGTAAGACGTACCATTTCGTAAATAGGAGAAAACTCTCAACAATATCCCCTAATGACGCACCTGTTGTCGTACAAAATGTCGATTGGAACCCACCCGACCAACTTCAACGAAACTTTACTAGAAGGCTTCGGTAAACGTATGATAACTCACTGACAGCTATTAACGCGGCACCGTTATCTTCTCGGTATGGGACCGGGGCAGTGGTATGCTCAAATCTCGGGTTGGTCGCTTGGGGTCGTTGTGAGCTGCGCGAATATAGTAAATGAGATGAACAGAAGACTTAAGCAAGCAGAGCAATTAGAACACGGAGAGGGGGAGACGCCGTATTATATGTTGGTAGATGAGGCCTTATCCAAGGTGTGGGGGCGCAATGTCATCATGCGCATTGTCGTTGCCTGGCTGCCTAACTGACTGCCTGGGATAGCATATGACTCCTCCCCGTCATCCTACGTATTGTTGCCTGGCAGTTTCCCTATAACTGTACGGCTATATTAAGTTTCCAGGTGCTTCTATGTCCTTATTGACCGAATAAACGATGAGATACTTTCTATATACACTGGAAAAACATGCTGGATTTACATTTGTGCATTGTAGTTACCACGTATTAGTGCCCTATAATTACGAGAGATGATAAATTATAAACACTAAGTGTGTGTGATTAAGAGCCAAAATACATTTACCTTCTCATGCTTCCAGTGAATGTCTCTGGCATAATGATGCCCAAATACACTTACTGATTTTTGTAGAATAAGTGAGTAGCGTATGTGAGACAGCTCAATGAAAACCGTTTAAGGGGGGGAGCTCCTTGGTAGCCACCCGGAGTTAGTCGAAGATAGTGTGTAGTAGTTGTCGGATATAACTTCAATAACGTAACTGGACTCCAGAGACGCGTTCCTTCCGACATTCAATGATTTCGTACTTCCAGCCGTGCCTAGAATTAGGTGTATCATTGCGAGAAGGTCAAGCATAGCAGTAAATAGAGTTTCATAAAGGATTAAGAACAACCCTGAAGGTCGCTACGTAACAGTTTACATAGCAACTGGTCAATAAGGCTTCTTGTACAAACTGTTGTACATTATAAATAGTATCATCCCATAGTGGCTCTATAAGACGAGATGCTTGGAACTACAATTTGTCTTGCTTGTGATAAACTCCCTCCTGTTTTGAACCCCTCTATCTCCTGCAGAGTCCCAAGGTCTAGGTTTTCGTCGAGCGTAATAGAATAGATGTAGTCGGATGTTTAGTTATCATTCATGCGGTTAAGCCTTGGGACAAAGTTTGTTTTCGAGCCCACGCTTACTTCCCCATCCACGCACCCGTCTCTCTCTTTCCGAGCTCTCACTCGCGTTTCCAGTCGCTCTTGGCCTGAAGCTGCTACAAAACCTTCCCGCACATACCGCCTGTCAGATATAGGTCAGACGCCTCCAGTCTAAACTTCAAGCGAAACTTTTGAATACACTTATTCGTTTTTCGGGATTCTACTCAATCCAGTGATCCTTGTCTCTCGCCAATGAGACGCAGTAGCTACCCAAGAAACCAGAAACATACCTACTAAAGACAACAACAAAAAAAAAAAAGCCTACACATCAAAGTACGCATTTCCACTTCTTCCCTTAGCTATCATATCCACCATTAGCTTGTTAGGTTTTATATGTGGCTTTGATTGTTTCCGGGTTTCCTCGTCTCATCTTTTCTACTATTGCCCCTTTACGTGCCAGGCCCCTTCTATCCCATTTATCTACCGTATTAAATGTCGTTTGATATCCTGTGCACTCTATTGACCTGCGTTCTAGATGTCCGACAATAATTCCGCCCATAAGTCCAACCCTGACGACTATAACTACTACACCTTGGTTGTCGTTGGAGACATTAGGCGTCTATGCAACGAGCATGAAGAGGACCACTCCACGCCGAGTGACATCTTCCACCCATTCCCAAAATTACCAGCCGAAATTCAAGTCGTGGTCTTCCAGGCCGCTCTAGAAGGACGACACATCGCCTCCTTGACCCGACGGCCTACTGGTGGGCGGGACGAAGATATCCGATATGGCCGAATATCGCCACTATTCTTCGTTAACAAGCTGGCTTGTGAGCTCGCGGAGAGGCGTTTCCCGATTTATTTTCGCTTTAGTACGTGTATTCATGGGAACATTGTCCGCGAGGAAGGACCACGGCCTTCATATCAACTTTCAGACGATTCAGGAAGTCAAGACGAGGATTCAAAAGATGAAGATGTGAGACCTTGTGGGTGCGACACAGTCTGGCAAAACTGCAGGATAGGCTCGGACGACATAGTGGCACTGCGTATAGAGGAAGAGATGTGTACCGCATGGTACCATAACTGGATGCTCTGGTACGAAAGTGGATGGGAGTCATTCCCCTACGAGTCCGCCTTTCGAAACGCCGTTACCCCCTACTTTCATGGCTGGTGGGAGGGCGATTACAAGAAAATCAAGAATTTGATGGTGCCAGCGCCCCTCAACATGTTCCACCTGGACCATTCCAATTCCACTGCATCAAAGGAGACAGAACTCAATGAGTTGAGCCTCAGTAAGTGCAGAATAATTTCGGAGTGGTATCAGGAACTGTTCCATGATATTCTGGGTTCCCGAGAAGCAGAAGTGCCGAAGAGATTCAAAAACGTCTATTGTCTTGCATATGGGTGGATGGAACCCAAGCGTCAGAACCTGACCTTATACGATATAGAGTCTGCAGACAAGTGTCTCCCAAACTTCACCAACGCCGAAAACTACGTAAAAAATCTCGAAGACGTCCCTCCACCAAAATACCTGGTCATCAAAGGGCATGAGGTGGTCCGACACAACCAAAGAACAAAGGAATCCCCCCCTGCATATTTCTACGACTGCGCGGACAGATGGCCGGACATCGTTCAAGACTAGGTCTACAGTGCGAAAATGGCCAGACTAGGTTATTCTAACATATTTGAAGAGCCTTACGGGGCCTGGGGTGATGTCAAGTTGTACCCTTGGCTCAAAGAGCTCGGTAAAGAATACATTAGTCCGTGCAGGTGTGGGCAGTACTGCCGCTTGCCACCTCTCGAAGATGTGCGGAACGATTCCTACATCCAGTTTCGCCCAGACAGCCACAACCGAGGTGAGAACCAAGCCGAGGGGAATGAGAACACGTGAACCTCTGCCCTTCGTTGTAAAATGGAGGAAGTCAATAATATAGAATAAGGACTCTCTTTCATACTTTGTCGTGTTCTCGAGAAAAGCGGATGAGCAATCCGGGGAAATGGTAAAAAGGAAAAAGGATATTAATACTCATAGGGAATTGAGGTATCTGAATACAGAAAGGGAGGTTATGCCCAGTACGGGTTGTTTATGCTAGGGTGGCTATACCAAGTTACGAGATACACGAGCTTGGGTGTTGGCTACGTCTGATGGCATTTGAAGTCAAAGGGGGGGATTACACATATTTGTAGACCAAACGCCTCACTATTAAGTAGTCTGACCACAGCTATACTATCAGCTACAGGGTGACGCAACACGCACATGGATACGAACAAGAGTAAAAGGAAAAGAGAGGCACTAGTTTCAAGGAACTAACAATTGAGAATCCAAATATCCATCTTCCCGGTGAGCGAAGTGACTTGTCGTCAGCCACGCTGCGGAGCTAACTCGTAGCTTTTCTCGAAAATGTAAACACCCCCTATGACTGACTGGCTGGCTTTTTATAGCTTGGGTCCAAACACATGGATATCAAAACAAAGACAACATAAGCGCAAACAGCGTGTAATTATTAGCTAGTGAATACGCATATCTCTCATGTTTAACTACCGTCCACACATCTTCCATATAACAAGGACAAGGAGGAAGGGGTTCTAGGTTACCCGCTACCCAAGCAAAGTAGTCTCTGGTGGTCCAAGATAGCTACTCTTCAGAGCATTCCTCGTATTCAAGACAATCTTCTCCAGGTAAACCTCAGGCGAGTTCGTCTGCCAGCGCAGCGTATGGCTTCCCGCGGCCAAGTTTCCCAACGGCACATTCCGCGCCCAAACATGGTCGGCGACGGTCGTGCGCCAATTCGGCGGCGTATCACCCGGCGTGGCAGGATCGCCCAGCAGTCGGGTGAAATTAGCAGTCGCTGGCGCCAGCTTGAGAGAGTACATCATAGGTAACGTTGGGTCCGTGTCCAGGGCACCGTTGATGTACACGGTAGCAGTGACGGATGTGGCGGGGCTGAAAAGGTAGATATCGTACTCAACCCACGCATCCCTCGCTGCGTCCCGCGCGGCGCGCGCAGCTTTATATGGACGTAGAGCCACGGAGCCCGAATTCGTGCGCGTGCCTAGGTGAGGAATATGTTGGAAGCCGACACCTTCTTTTCCAGCTTCAGACTTCCGCTGAAAATGTGGCGCCTCGATCGACACAATGCCCCCAGTCTCCGGGAATCCCTCAAACCCCTCCGGGACGCGGGTATTGACGATAGGTAAGTGGACAAGATCAAAGTAGGGCGAGGTATCGTAATTAATCCTCACGTCCACAGTCTTGTTAAAGTCCTTCGGTGTAGCAGACCAATCGATTGAGATATTAACTCGCTGCTCCAACACCTCCCTCGACAAGACTCCCTTCGAAGGTGCGAAAGAAAGCCACCCCGCTACGTCATCAGGAATATCGATGTCCCAATGAATAGGGACGCGATAATCGCCCCTATGAAAAAGATCAATTGTCCAAGTACCGCCCTTGGCATAGGGATCGAGAATAGGCAGCACAGCCGCGAACTGGCCTGTCGTAGGCTCCGAGTTCCACGCCGAAGGTAGACTTCTCCCCTGATCTTGCGCACTGTTTGGGTTCCCCTCCGCGAAGATTCCCAAGTTCCCGAACTCGTACGTGGCGTTCTGGCGCAACTGGACATACCAAAGCCCTGTCAGAACATCCTTCGTCGACTCCGCCCAGTCGTTTCCAGACCCCTGCGCCGCGTAGAAGTCATAGTGCGGCTGCGACAATATGCCCGCCCATTTCCCGCCCGCTATCTCGGTATTGTAATGCTCGGTGAGGTCATAGTCAGCTTCGAAAGATGCGTGCACTTGTTCTGCGAGAGAGTTCGCCGAGTTCCGACGCTCGAGGCCATATTGTTGGTTTTGTCCCAAACCCAACATCGCAGCGTAATATGCAGCGCCGGACAGGATGGGGTATTGTACGTGGTGCCAGTATGCGTCTCGGCGGCCCTGTGGCAGCTTATCCAAAACCGAAAGAACTCTGTCGGCTAGGTCGCGCCATTCTGATACCACGCGTTCGTTCTCGCGGTAATGAAGCACGGAGTAGGTAGTCGCTTGCACGGACTCATATTTTCGGCGGCCGATCAGTCGGCTTTGTTCCATCAGGATCTCGGATATTTCTCCGGCGAGTGTACTGCTACTACTGTCGATATCGAACTCGCGCGTTGCAAATACGGTAAGATAGGCGGGGATCGTGTCGAAGGTTATAGAGGAGGCGTTCCATGCTAGGTCCATTGTGAAGCCGAAGGGCATCTCGAGAGGTTTGATGTCCGCGATGTTGATTACCCATATGTGATCGGCCCCGCGCTCGTATGCTTGGGAGAGCTCTTTGTAGACCTTTGGCTGCATGTTCATTTCCACTGTCAGCAGTATTACTTAGGGCTAGCAGGTTGTTATAGACAGTTATACAAAGTTAAGGGACTTACTAAGTTATTCGTATTTTGCCATTTATACGATTTCGGGACGCCTACGTATTCGAGATGATAGTACATCTAAAACGGAGATGTCAGTCAGTTATCACCCAAGTCAACTAGGACATCAGGAGACGGCGCAGCGACAGCGAGAAATCCGGATGAAAGACGTACACCAATACCCCCTGATCTTTCCGTCTCATTCGCAAGAGGAAGCCGTTGGATGTTCCCCCAGTTGTCGTCCGTGAACATCAACGTCACGTCGTCAGGCGGAAGCAGACCGGCAGCGTAATACGTCATGACCTCCTTATAGATGGTCCAGACCTCTAATAACCCGGTATTAGCATCTTCATCTTCCAATATCCCACAAAGAGACGTACGATTCGCTGCAGACTCGTTGCCATGGTACTTGGCGAGAATCTCCCGTTGGGTCTTGAACACATCCTCAAGAATCACGACCGGGTCATCCGCCTGTATAGGTCCATCTCCCTCCCCACGCATCCCAAGGGTAAAATACGTCTCATTCTTCCCCGCTCTCTGCACTCCTTCTTCCATGAACTGTGTAACGTTTCCTTTATTCCTCTCCCAGTCCCATGGCCCTTTGAGTGTCTCATTCCACTCGTTGGTAGCCCTTTGCATCGGCTCGTGATGGCTCGTCGACACCACGATACCGTAGTCGTCGGCCAGCTGCATGTTTCCCGGGTCGTCCGTGAAGAAGATGTTGCCCGGTCGCGGCACGAACGACTTCCACATCGCCGGCCAGATGTAGTTGCCCTTGAGCCGAAGCAGCATGTCGAAGACGTGTGCGTAGAACTCCGTGTCTAGAGGTTGGTGGGCTACGCCGTGGGCTTTGGACCACCATCTGTACTTTGCATGTTAGCTAACGAGCCTTTGGGGTATGCAGTTAATGTATCGCGACGTTGTTCTCGTACCCTGTCAGACCTGGGGCTTCGTCGTTTATGAAGAGGCCTCTGTACTTCACGCTGGGAGGCCCAAACGTAGTGATTTTCCGACCAGCGAAGATACTCTCGTGTTTGGTCGCGGGAACATCTGCCCACCAGTGGAACCTGCGTCCTTTAGCAGATATTCACGTCCATGTCTTCACAGTAGATACTCACGGCGATTGACCGCACTGCTCGGAGAGGGTATATACGCCAAACATTGCTCCTCTCTTATCACTTCCCACGATCACAAGGGCTTTCTTGACTCCAGGTAAGGCGTCGTCTACGGTACTTGTCTGATAACTCTCCCACTTCCCTTCGATACTAGAGACATCCAGCTTGCCATCACGCACTAAACTCTTTATTACTTGCGATCCAACAGTTGCAGCGATGATAGCATTATCGCCGCATTTTGCGCATCTGGTAGAGTTCCCATCTCCGACCTTGATCACAGGCGGTCGCGTACCCGTAATCGCTTCGAGGTCGTCAGCTAGACTGGTAACCGCTATTTCGAGACCGATCGGGTCATCGGCACTGTACACGATAGAGGCATCGTGAAGCGGAACAGACGCTTCGTCGCTGTCATCGAAAGAAATAATTCTTTCTTCTAGAAGCCCCGATGCTAGGGAGAAAAGCTCCAAGTAATACCAGAGTCGCGACAATCGCATTTTGTTGTTTCTTGGAAGACGATGATGATGCTACAGCGGCATATTTGCTTGGTCTACGAGCGAGTGAGAGGTACCAAAATGACTCTGCTTTACACATCCAGGGAGATGCGGTTCTGTGCATCAATATCCTGTTCCACTCATGTGTCTATATCATCCTTGTTTCCTATCCCATTATATCATATATTTTCCGCCCATCATATTATGGTCGATCCCAAGTTCCCCGCGATTTCTCCTCATCCCATAGATCAGCGTCTCGGTATGTTCGGTAAGGTACGGCGACACATGGATGCAACGACAATCGAGGCCCACTCGTTCCCCGGATCCGCACTTTTTGCTTTGATGTGTGGTTTTTGGGCCCGAAGATCTATAGGTCATGTATGAATCAACTGAGCCTTCCTTGAGTATCACTAGCTAGTGAAGGACATGTTATTCTCAGCAGGTTTCCATGCCCCTGTGGCGCTGCCTGGCTTTGCTGTGTCTGGCGCATGGGTAAATGCTGCGGTAGATCTCGGTCGGGCCTTCTTACACCGAACAGTCGTCATGCTGTTGGAGAACCTAACCTTCACTTCTCACGGTTTATTATGAGTAGAGCGCCAGAAGATGGGTAATACTGCTGCTTTGGAGACTTACATAAGGAGTAGGTTGTTCTCGATGAGAATTAGATTAAGTCTATCCTACCATCTTGAACAAGGAGACCGTCGCTGGTAATTAAGCGGATAACCCCGTCGCACCGCAACCAACTCCACAACCCCAACACCCTATTCCAGGTTCCCCTCCCAGGAACGCAAGTTCACATATGCCCCCTTTATCTCGCCCTTTTTATGTTGATCGCTCAACAATACAACCCGACATTCCTTGATGATCAAGTCATCCTACCTGAAGTCCAAGCCCCAGCACCAAGCTAGCCACGAAAGCGCCATTAAGAGACAAGACTAACCACAGCTAACACGGGACTCCAAGACAGCCATCTCCATCCCCTCCTGGGTTACTTTCGTATGTGGTCTACCTAGTACAGTCTAGTGCATCTCTGGGTATCTGCGTAAGCCCGGGAATGGCAATATCTCCCCCACATGATAACCCGGGAAATATACCTACCTTGCATACTTACTTGCATACAGTATTTACTTAGCTAACCTGCCTAGACTAGATAAATACACTTGGATACCTAGTAACGAGTTATTCCCAGAATCTCTTCATCAACAGCCAACCTTAATCACACGTTTTACCTACCCTATTCCCCATCCCAGCCCCCCGTTTCACCCCAAATCAGCTCACCTGCCCTTTTAGGCGCACGTGCCGAACAAAGACGATAGTTCAAGAGTTCAATCCCCGCCCTAACGCCTGAAATGTCTGTTTTCTAACGGAGTTACATGATGCACCAACGACAGATTTGATGAGGTGGGCTTGTGCTTATCCATGAGATAAGCCCACGTGCTGGTGTATGTGCGCTGTGTTTGTTTGTGCTGTGCGCCGCGGAAGATAAAGAACGGAGATAATACAGATGGAGACGGTGATCGATACCTGTCCTAGCTTGATCTGATCTGACTTGCCCTGAGCTAGATAATGTCCGCGCTTCCATGCGCTTGAAACAGGACCACCTAAGCATCAAGACGATGCTACATTTCGCGGCGCCAGCTTAAACAGGAAGCCGACGTTGGTAGGTGATAGTTAGTTACACGCAAGCTTGCTTGCGACTATACGAAAGCACAAGAAGTAGGGGCATTCATGGTTTCGGATAGAGTATATAACTCCATATAGCCCCCAATGGAGTCCCTGAACAAACTCACTTCTCATATCGCAAGTGACCATCATCTTTGGGTGTTCGCAAGAACTCAGTAGAAGAGCCGTAGATAGCGAGGACTCAACATAAAGGACTCAACATAACCTTCAAGACACACCCCCTACCCTACAATGCAATTGTCTACGTCGCTGCTAGCCCTCGCGGCCCTTCTTTCCCCTGCCCTGGCCGCTCCCACAGTGCTGGAAGAGCGCGCCGCGACGACTTGTGGTTCGAACTATTACTCTGCAACGCAGGTAAACCAGGCCGCGCAGAAGGCTTGCACATACTACAAGGCTGGCTCGGTACGTAGAAAGATTCCTCTGTATAATAGTAGTAAATAGTTTATCTATTATGCTAACAAAACAACTCACCGCTTTCCAGGCCCCAGGCGGTTACCCACACACATACAACAACTACGAAGGCTTCAGCTTCGGGGTATCTGGACCATATCTCGAGTTCCCCATGCTCGAGAGCGGCGTCTACACCGGCGGTGCGTCCCTACTTACTTATATCCTCACCCACCTCCCAGACAGTAAGGAAAAGTTCTAACAGAACGTGAAATACACAGGAAGCCCCGGCGCCGACCGCGTCATTATCAACACGTCCTGCAAGCTCGCGGGCGAGATCACGCATACGGGCGCGAGCGGAAATAACTTCGTCGGCTGCGCCGGGACGAGCTAGACAGATAAATCCATCTAGGCTACCTCTTGGATTGAGAAAAGAGTGAGAAAAAGAGAGTTCACAATCGCGTTCGAAGATTAGAGAGAAAGAGAGAGGTAGGAGACGAGAATTCTCGCAGGTCTCACAGTGAGCGACATTGTTGGTTCAAGCAAATGTAACAGCTGCCTGACAGACAGATTGGTTGGCCAGCCAGACTAGTTAACTTCTGGTGAGAGCACCTTAATTCTAGATATCTCGAAAATAACAGAGCAAGAAAAAAAAAAGATATTGGAAAGGAATTGTATATAGTTGGAATGAATGAGTTTAGTAGACAATAGAACATGACAGACAGTATTTACACGCACTGTTCATACGGTAAAGCCGACGACAAGATATATGAACGTGACATGCAGTTATCAAGAAGCTATCTAAATACTTACGTATCGTGATGGAGAAACATTAAGAATTAAAACTCACTTTGTATGACTATCTATGCTCCTTTCCCTTTTGCGGGCGTAACACTTTTACTTGATGCCTCACTCACTTACTCACTCACTCTACAGAGTGGCTACTTATTCATGACTGCTTAACTTAGGCTGGGTACCTGACAATATCTCAAAAACGAAAACCTACCTGCGCGAAACTACAAACAGACGCCCACCCCCCACATCTGGCACATCTCACCTCAAAGTAACTGAAGCCCAAAGATCCAAGATCGAAGATCCCGACGATCCGGCCCTTACCGGGCTGTCCTACTTACTTACCTAACCTATCTAACCCCTACCCAAATTACCATCCTCCCCAGTTCAGTTTATTAACCCATCTGGGTTATGCAATCTACCGTAGTAAGTGTTAATCTTTCTAAAGATACCTCCATCCCTCCACATAAGATAGCTACTAACCTATATGGATAGACACAACGAGATCCCAACCCAGCTTCGGAGTATCCCGTAAGCCCGTAACCCACAAACAAGGGCTTTTATCCCGGCAAACCAGATTAAGTACACACTCGGCCGGCACCAGCCGCTCAAACAACCAACTACCCTAGGTTAGGCGGCTATCAACTCATCTACTTTACAAAACTAGTTCACTTACATACCAAAGCGGAACCAAAGCCGTGTTGTTCGCGGGATCCCATAAATCTAGGTTGATAGTATTGGTAGTCAGCTTATCTACAGATAACAAAAAGCATACGAAAGGGAGTTTAGGTTGTTGATAAAGATTTTCCATGTGTATGCCGTCACGGAGTCTGAAGAAAATGCAACAAGCACTCTGTCTATCATAATATACACTAACCTAGTAAGATAAATGATCTGAACAGCAGTTACTTTCTCTACGGAGCCCGAACCTAGCAAAGACATAAAGCAATTAAATGACGCCTCTCTAATGCATAATAAGTTTTAGCCTGTTTACCCCGGTCTCTTGCTCCCTTCCGATCGCCTCATAATCGTACAAGTCCATTACCGAAATGCTCCCTGGTATCATTGCGTATAATCCTCAGATAAAGATACCGAAACAACGCCGCAACATTATCAACCCGTGTAGCAACACCTCCAATGATCTAGGCATATGATACTTCGCAGCCCTATAGAATAACTACTCCGAATCCTCCATATCCATGGCGTTACGTTCAGCTTCGAAACTTTCCGCTGTAATGCTCATGTTCCCACGCTCCCGATGTCGTTCTTTCTTAGAGGCATCGTCTTCGTCGGCATTGGTAAGGTCCAGAAACATCTTCGCGACTTCCCTCTCATCGTCTGGATTGCGATGATCTAGTTTGGATGATCGCTCAAAATTCTTTCCACGCCTGGAATCCCATATATCCGTCCCGTATACGTCTTCGGCACGACGACGACCATTTTCCGTCTTCTTGAGAATTTCAAGCACCTTCTCTCGATCGGCACCAGTGGCATGAATAAGATCCTCGTCTTGCCCGTGCAGTATGCGGTCCTCTAAAGTCATGTTGGAGTCAGATGGGATAAGCTGAGGTCCCTGGCCGCTGCTTCCGGCTGACATGAAGAAGTCAGGATGTAGGCCGGAGCCACTATCAACTTCCATGGAATCAGGACGTAGAGAGGAACCAGGACGGCTGGAAGTGGCCGAACCAGCACTGGGAGCAGGATGTCCGTGGGTAGTGGCTGTCAAGGCCGGAGTTGAAGACTGTGAACCACGGAAAAATTGGTGACTGCTCGACCCCTGCGTAGACGGGCTTGTAGCGTGGCCAGGTACGAGGGATGCGCTTGACGAGGCAGCGGCGGCGGCCGCTGCAGCCGCTGCAGCCGCTGCTTCGGCATTCTGTGCTTTGCGCTTCAGGCTGTTGGCCTTCCCCTTGACAGATTCTGGGAGGTCGTCAGGGTCGTCGACACCATATTGAAGGAGTAGTTTCTGGAGCTTTGTTGGTCGTGGTTTTCTTGTGCTCTTGGAAACTTCGAAAAGTGGAGGTGGTTGGGGAGCCACAGGATGCCACTTGTGCAGCTCCTGTCGGAAGAAATTAGTCTCGTGGGATAACAGGATTTCAGCACCCTCTATCTTCCGAAGATAGAAACGCTGAGTATCGGCCTCGGAGGCAGTTGTCAGGCCATTATTACAAAAGCCTGCAATGTGCTGCCGAAATTCTAGCGCTTTGTCAATTATCTTCTTCAGAACCTCTTCCTCTTCTGGCTGAAACGGGAGGTTCGGAATCTCTTCTTGCCAGGCGATCAAGTCCTCAAGCTTAGGACGAGCAGCATCTCGAGGAATTTTAACCCGCCAGTCGCAAATGGGACATGTGTATTTGTCATCTTCTTTAACTTTCCCTCGTGCGATCTTCAGACACTTTCCGTGATACCACTCATGACAGAGCTCGCATTCAATCATCAAGCCAGCTTCGGTTCGGCGACAAATACAGAATACTTCCCGGAATGTTGGGTCGGCGTCCCATTGTCTAGAGGATTTTTGTTCCCTCTCCTCGCTGGTGGCTCTTGAAGCAGGCTCGGCTGGCAATCGGGGTTTGTCACTAACAATGTCGAAGCAGTCGCGATTACGATCATACACATAGTCCATGTGGCTTTTGAGGATATGAAGCGGAGCGTTTGTCTTGCCGAATAATTTTTTGCCTTTGCGCATCCAATCTTCGTGTCGTCGTTGCTCCTTCTCGAGATCAAGCGTGCCGGCAGGTTTGGAGTTGAGCTCGTCAACCTTTTTCATCACTTCAGCTACCTCGTTATATTTAGGCCGCTTCTTGTAGTCTGGGTCACGGGATCGCTCAGTCAGTTCGAGCACCCCTCTATGGGCCTCCCGTTGTTTGTGTAGGATCTGGTCGACAACGGCCCGGATTTCGGCAGATATAGGTAAGCCGTTGGTTTGGGCCTGGCTTGCTAGTGCCTCAAGCTGCGGGTAATGAATCGTATCGGCAGCCACTAGCTCTTTTGCTTTGGCCTCCCATTGGAGTGCAGCCTGGTACTTGTCATTGTACCACTTCATGTGATCGTTATAAAGCGGGATCTCTAGAGCATGGCCTTCCTGAAGGATCGCTTTGACTTCGTCAAGCGTCAACGCCTTGCTGCGGCTGGCTTTGGCGTTGTTGCTCCAGCGAAGCTGTTTCACAATAGAAGATAGTTTATCAAGTTCTGGGATATCGACGTTGAAGCCACGTCCTTCCTCTATAAGTTCCTCAATCGAATCTTGGCTGTGGCCGAGGATGTGTTCTATCGCCTGCTCAGCTTTCTTCTGCCAACTGCGGACATCCGCGGCTCGCTCCGTTAACTGTTGCCTTTCTAAGCAATCGAAACCTATGCGGTCGGCATCGTCAATTAGCCGGAAGATGTTTTGGACTTTTCGAATCTCAGTGTCCTTTCTGTCTTGGTATGTAGCTCCGAGGGTTTTGTGACTTCTGGGAATAAGGAAGCCCCCCCTCTCTATTTTACGGCGGTTCTGCTGTTTACGCACCGTATAATTAGCCGCTTCTTCGACCCACTCGTTGCACCGATCAACAAATTCCTTGAGAACTGGTAAGGAGGGGAGGTCGTACGGTATTCGTTCACCCTCATTAAGTAGAGTGCGTAGCGTCTTGAGTGACGGGGTTGTCTCTTCGTCTAGCAACTTTGCATACTTCTCCTCCCAAGCCTCCGGCGTGTGTGCCTTGTCTGCAACCTTTCGATGCGTCTCGTCAAGATCCTCTTTCGTCTTGCGATAGTACATAGCATGCTGTTCTCCAGCAAAGCGCTGGGGTTCGGGGGTGTCGCAACAAGCATGGTATCCGGCGTGCAGCAAGCAAAGAATTTTACCGGACTTGAGACACTTAAATCTTGACAGATAAGTAAACGACTTGCAGTACGAGCATTGATACTCCTCTTCCGGCACCTCTTCGTCGGTTACTTGGAACGAAATTGTACACTGCTTTTCCATGGATTCCGACGTTAGAGCACACGCGTGACTATTGTTCTCTAGGTGCTTAGCAATGAACGCCTCTCGCTGCTCTACTTCACGTTTGTGGATCTTCTTGAGTGCGGGAGCAAGCCATTTGGCGGTCTGAATAGTTAGTGTACTGGCAGGGACTTCAGCTGCTGTCCATAATAGTTCATCGTGAGAAAAACACGGTTGTCTGCGGAACTGCTGTAATCGTTCTACGCCGGCGAGGCCGTAGGGCTCCCAATCTGAAGGCGCAAAGTTGACTGCCTCATTGAAATTAAACCCATGGTTGAATCCGGCGTGGTAGGCTTGTGGGAAAGTTATCACCATCTGTCCAGCTCGCTGATCAAGCGCGTATACCCGAACCCCAGCCTTCTTGAGCTGTTCCGGGGTAAGAAGAGTGACAAGTTGGAACAACAAGTCGGGTTGGGTTTCGAAGAGTTCTGGTACGGCTTCCCTCATCGCATTTTCGAACTTTTCAGTGTCTTCAGCAGGGATTCCGTACCACGTCTTGGTTGCGCCAAAATGCTGGTAATTGGCAGAATACGCGAAGTGATCTTCGTTATGCCAACAAAATGTCGAGAAGATCATTCCAACATAGACCCAAGGCACAGTCATGCCAGATATATCGGTTTTAATATGGCGGAAAAGACTGTCAGGGTGCAGTGGCAGATTGTTCAGGTTCCAAGGATCTGTGGAATATGGATTGCAAGGATCGCGTTCGGGCGTCTGGAAACCAGACCCATGAGTCGTGCAGTGAATGTCGGCACCATACTCAACCTCGACTGTCTCTTCAATGCTAGCGACAAGTCGCCAAAACTCTCTCTCGACATCGTCTTCGGCGACCGGTCTGGCACAGTTAAGAACAGGGTCGAAAGGCATGCGACTTTCGAAATAACTCTGCTTGAACTCCGCTGCCTTTTCTTGGAACTGTTTGAGAGAGTAGAGACCGCCCTCTTCAAAGCCGAATTGCCCGTCGCCCACAAGACACCTGGGGCAATTCCATTCGCCGTCTGGTTGAGCTTTCAGTGGGGGATCGAGGCAGAAGCCGTGGTAACCATGATCACAAGAGTCGCAGACGGTGATGAAGCCAGCGTCATCAGCCTTACCGCATATGTCGCATTTCTGCTGCGCGTTAGCAATCGAACGACGGACTGTAATCGAGTCAGAAAGAGAAAACGGGTCATCAAGACCAACCTCGCCTGTGGGTGTTGTTTCATCTTGGAGAAGTCGTGGAGCTGAAGGTCTGAACAAAGACATATGAGAACCCGCAACTGTGGGCGCCGATTCTGCAAATCGTGATTAATTAGCGACGAAGTAGTAGAAACCTACAAAGAATAGCCGTATGTTGTAACCCCAATGGTCATCTTAGATCATTAGGACCTAGGACATCCGCCTGGAAGGCGAAGAGATTGGCACAATCCAGGCCCGGACAATGCCCATCATATAGCGATTCATATGAAGGACAAGATCAAGTGGTATAACATAAAAATCGTACAACCATGAAATATTCGGAGAGCAACACAAACGAACCATAGTGGAAGTAGAACGACGTACCCTTCTTCAGTCTTTTACTCCTCCTGCTTCCGCTCTCGGAATCATCCTTGTCAACGCTCGCTTCTTTCCTGGCGGAATCGAGGCTGTCCATGCTCAGCTGACGTTTCAGCGCATTTGCTGGCCCAAGCCCTGACGGCCGAAAATCTGGCATGTCCTTTGTGAGGGACGCCGGGCTATCAATTCGTCTGGGCGGTGGCGTGAAGCTTTTGGCCTCTTGGGAGATTGGTCGGTTAACGCTAGTAAAGCTCGCATTAACCGCTGTAAACCCGCCCGTATTAATTGCTGTGAAGCCACCAGTGGCTGGCTGAGGCGGTCTGGCCGGCGCATCAGCCATGGCAGAATCACGTTCCCCGTCTTGTTTCTGCCCACCCATGCTTGCTTGAAGAGCATCTGTTGCATTCCGCGCAGGTGACTCTCCTCTGAAGCTAGAAGGAGTATTGACACTGGACCGCTTTATGGGGCTAGGTGCCGGACTTGGAGTTAGTGGGCCGCCATACTCATATTCCAGCTGCTGATAAACACCAGGCTTGGCTGCGCGGAGGTAACTCTCGTAAGGATTCAGCCACCGATCATATGAGTTTTTGAGTGAAGTTGATAAAGAAGACATAATCTTTCCGCTGTAGCCCAAATCTCGGCCAATCTCGGCCCACTTTTTTGTTTTGCAGACCTTTTCAAAGCCGCCACGAGATTCTACAGCCTTTTTGAGTCGGTACAGATCCAGGGGCTTCTTATCAACATAGGGTAGTCTGTTGAGATTGGTCCCCTGCTGTTTGTGAAACTTGGCGAGCGCGTCGAGATAAGTCAAGTTGGCTCGTGTGCCTATATAGGGTTAGCAACCGGAGCGACGATGTCTGGGTGGGTAGAGTGGACTCACAGCCTTCGACTGAGTTAAGTTCTTGTTTTCGCGTCCTGAAGTGAAAGGTCTGATACGCAAGTTAGATATATAATTCCATTTCCGTGGAGTGGGAAATAGCTTTGGTCGGCCGACTGTTTAGCGGTAATCTGGCTGGCTGGCTCACCTTTGTATCAATGGCAAAGTCGGGATTCCATGAATCGGGAGGAATGATTTTGCAGAGGCCATAGGCTCGTGCCTCCGGTGCAATCTTACGAACGTATTCAAACGGTTGTTTCCATTCTTCGGCTGTTGGCCTATATGTAGGAGCCTCTTCAAGGCCGAAGAGTCGGGATTTCTTTGCATGTTCACGGCTCGCGGTCGGCTGGCCTCTTCGTTCAACAGATGATAGATCTAAAGGATGACTTTGCATCGAACTCAGAGGCAATTGAGGATTGGTGGGATGATATCCGTTCGAGTTGACCTGGGTCTTCGGCTTGACCCCGTTGGTCGCTGGTAAGGCATTGCTGGTAGCATTGGCAGTGCTAACGGCGGGAGAGGCTCTCGAGCTGGCATTGGCACTGCCGGTGCCTCCGCTACCATTATGGTTGGCGGAGACCATGATCTATTTATTATGTGCCGAGGATAAAGCCGATGGAAAGCTATCGACGTGGGGGTGTGGTTTGTTGCGCCAGTTGGCGATAGTCGGCAAGGCTGGTTTAAAGGACGAACAGGCACATCGCATACGACGTTCCGGCGGCGCCAGGATAGGCTGCTCAAATTATCCTTGACTTATAACTAGACAAGTACGGTACGACGCTTACGATTTCTGGGCAAGAACCGAATATGAGGCAAGTATTCGCTGTGCAATGTGAGATCGTTGGGTGTGGTGCTACCGTGGGCAGGCTCGGCAAAGTTATGACTATTAACAAAGACTCAAGGAATATGAATATGGCAAATATCCGGCACCACTCAGTGTTTGCTTCTTTCCCACTTGTGAGCGCTGCATTAAAAAGTATAAGAATAAGAATAAGAATCGCTAAGCGAGGAACGGAGAATTATGCCTCGCCTTTTTCTCTAGATCGAGTTTACAATATCAGTCTCTCGGTGACATTAACGGGAACAGGTACAGTCGGTTGCTGAACTGCAGGTAATGTGAACGGCAGTAAGTATTGTTGGCGGATTGCCTGTGACTTTTGAATTACATAGATCGGCCCTGCACACATACATAGGCAGGCCGAAGGAATCGGAATCCCGGGGAGTACGATATTAAAGTGAGGTCGAGAGGGATGTACGTTGGGATAGGTTTTCGTTCCGCAAGGGAGAGAAAGAGATTCAAACTAAAGGATTGAGAATTGGATGGGATGAGCGAGACAGAGAGAGAGAGGTGTCGGTAGCAAAGGCCAGCTTGGGAAAGGTGGGGCCTAGGGTGTGAACTGAGTGGAGTGAGAGCCGACGAGCTAAGATTGGATTGGTCCATTCCAATCACATACATATACATATGTACCTAAGTATATAATGGGGTACACAGCAAAAATAGCAAGTCGCAGTGGCAGGCTGGAGGTTCTATAAACAAACCTGGCATTATGCTGTATATCATGTGGATAGGAACGTGCCAGTGCAAGCCTGAGTCGAGGTAGACTGTGCGCTATATACATAATGACCACGAGCCTGCCGGTGGAATAGGAAAAAATAAAAATAAAAAAAATAAAAAAAAATGGGAGGGTGACCAAATACACATTTACACAATACCTCAGTTAAATAGTTGAGGAATTCCGAACTTGAATCGTTCAAGAGTAGGTATGCTCAATGCCAGATACGAATATGCGACAGGCACTAGGTGCTATCCAGGTAGCTATTGCGACAAACTTGAACTCAAAACCAATACTATCTCACAGTAAACTTTGTCCGACAACCGATGAGGTTTCGATTATGATTTTGCCTATATTCGAGACGACAACTTGCGCTGGGCTCGCTAGTGGTCATTACTATCTATATCTAAAATACTTAAAAAGCGTTCAAAGAAAACTGTCTGGTCTACAAATCAACGCAAGTGTTTAAATTGAAAGGTAGAGAGGAATCTATACCTAGAAGAGGAGCCTGGGGACGCAGGACGGAAGTCTAGGTAAACGTTGAATTTCGGCCGTGGGGTGGTCGGGACACGCGTTGCTAGACGTTGAGTCGGATGTTCTTTGCGGCGGTCAAATGCAACTTCCCATCGTCCCATACGCCGTAAAGCGTCGTCGGAAATCCATGACAGACAGGGGTCTTTTCGAAGGGGGGTATGCTGTACATGGGGCCGCCAGAAGCATAGGGGTGCCAACATCCAAGCAAACTTGACCTCAGGTACCTTTTGTATCCGCCTTGCAGAAGTGGGCCCATTGCCGTAGGCTGTTACATGTTCATGTTCCAAAGATGGTTCTTTCAGTGATACCTACCCCAGGCAGGTACGTCTTTCATGGACGACCCGTAGAGATACATGTATATGTACTATGTATAGGGAAAAGACCTACAATTTGTCGGCCTCCTTCAATTCCTTCCTGAACTGCTAACGTGGTCTTGAGCGTCATAGGCAACTCCGACTTCAAGATGGGGAGGGGCCATGTCGTTTGGGCAAGCTTATTCCAACACCGAGAGCGGGATTATACGTAGCTTCTAGAAACCTGTATAGCCGCCAGCATGGTTGTTTGCCGTGTGATACAGTACATACTTACGTAGGGACTATCAATTTCTGATCACAGCTTATGTCAGATTTAGAATGCACTTTTTCCCTCCATTGTGATTTACTTTCTCAGCTCAATATCAACGTAGTCTCGCATGTTAGGTAGTACCAGTAGGTGCTACTACGGGCATAAAAAATTCGACCAGACAATAGTGCTTATCGGCTTGACATCCCGCCCTTTCATCAGTGTTCTTGTTAGGATACCTATCAAGACATATATATGTACACCTACCGATAAGCCATTCAGCCTCGGCCTCATGTTTTTCCCTTAACATCGTAGGAATTAGGTACCGTCATACTACTACTACTAACTGTTCTGTTTTATTGAACGAAGTGGATGATCGGCGTTACATGAATCGTGCCAAATCTCGGTTGCTCGACACTGCGATAGAAATTACCAAATAGGGCAGTGGTACCTACAGCGTCCCGCTATAAGTGGGCAGTGAAATCAACAAGTCCAGGCTGCGACCAAGTCAGCTGATCCATCCAATATTATGCCTCACACCTATTGATGCTCCGTCATACATATTTTATCTATTTAGCTAGTAAATTATATGCAAAATTCTTTAGTTTGCCTCGCGCCACACCCCGAGATCCAGCTTCAGAGGTGTGGTAGTACAACCAAAGGCACATAAGTAGATGCTAATGCTAATTGTGTACGGATAAACGTGAGCTGGCTATGCGTGAATGTGTACGTTATATTCAACAATAAGTCAACATATAAGAGTAGGTAGTCAAGAAGGACTAACTAGCGCCTGCGCTTTTCTTTTTTCGAGGCTTTTTCAGTAATTTGCTAATCTCCTTCTGCCCGCGAAGCCTCAGGCTCATCTCCGTCATCATGTCTGCCCACGTGACCTCGCCATTACACTCGGGACATCGTCCAGAAATAGGGATGATATCTTCCTCGGCGTTGCTCCCAAGTAAGTGTCGGCTCCAACAGGAAATATGCCCAGTGCCCTCGCATCCCGTGTTTGAGCACGTTGCATATAGTCCTTCCCCAGGCTGCAGATTCTCACCGCATACTACGCAATCGCCTTCCCTCTCAAATGTATAAACTCCAATTGTCTTCTCCACGTAGCTCTTCATGGACACATAATCGATGGGAAGAGCGTGTATGCCCCAGGGACTGGGAGATCCAGCTGGTATGCTACTCCCACCAGACGTCGCCTTGGCGGGTCCAAAATCCGTATAGACGGGAATGGTTGTGCGGATAGGCTCAGTGGCGTCTTCACAACATTTGGCCCATGCCTTGTGAACCTCGGGGGTAAAGAAGTGGAGTTTTAGCGGCCACCTTCGAAAGCTGGGCACACGTAACAGGAGGTGGAGGTTCGAGATAATCGACTTTACAGAGTGACGGGGCCGCTTGGGTTGTCCATTGCGCTTTGTCTGTGTCGGGATTGTGATTCGTGAGTCCGTCGGGATGTGCAGCGACACGTGCGGATTGTTCAGCGCCCATCTATTCCCGTATGTCACGTAGTCAGCTATCTCATCTCGACTTGGGTTTTGTGTAAGAATATCAGCGCGGAACTCCGACTCACTCGAACTTCAATGCCGCGACCATGGCCGGGAAACCGGACACCAACCCGACCATTTCCCAGGGCCGCAAATTTGACCGCGCCGTTCGCGCAGCGCCCCCTCTAGCTTCGCCATTGTGTTGCTTCAACCGCCTGGGTGGATTTGGAGTTGATCCGATATAAAGCGACGCGTGGTGAACTGTCGAGCGCAGAATATAGACGGTATAAAGGGAGGGTATTGGTCTGGCTTGAACTGGCATCGTTGCCGTCTTAATGTGGCTTTCTTCACTTTAGCATAGTCTATAATCCAAAAAGCGCGGGGGAGATATGCCCGAGTCTATCCCCATTATATCGCATCGTACAAATATACAAACGTCAGGTTCCGGAAGCCGCTAGACAGCCAAAGAACCCAAAATTCTGAGTGACTACAGTAAGGGAAAAGGTATAGCTGTTGTTGTTGTTGTTGTTGTGGTTGTGGGTTTGTCAATAGTACCAGGTAAATAGTAGTCTAGAACGCGGCTTTGTAGGTGGGGTTCACAAGCAACTGAAGTACCGTCGTAAGCACGCGGGCTTTAGCAGTAAAGTGTCACCCCGTAGGTTGTCGGTATGTATTTATCGAATCCTTACTATTAAGCCGCATCATATATCACTGCTTATTTCGAATAATGCCACAGTAATTCATGCTGCTCTTTCAACAATGCGCGCGATGCTTTATCGTATAGACACCAGTTGCACCGCACAACTATGTGGTTAAGCGCATCGACATCACTCAAGGTAAACAGAACGCGACTACAAATGTGCATGTGATGAATCGATGGACACTCATTAAATTACCACGCCAACCATGCCATTAATAAGGCTACATACAAATAGATGTCTATAACAGTCCCTGCTTTTGCAAATCATAGTACACCTTCTCAGGCATTACATTGCCCTCCGCATCCTCCATTTGGATCACGCTTCCATCGTCTATTTTGTCTTTCCGCCTGGCCTTCTGTATCTTGTCCCACAGCTTCAGAGCCTCGTCAATGCGAGTGATATCTCTGAAAAGAGAAGTGTTGGTTATTCCTAGGCACTTCAAGCCATGGATATGCCGTGCCTCATTGAAGTGCTTGTCAAAAGCTCTCCGACCCATGTAAACAAAGTTGCCGCAAACTTCGCAGGTGAACTCAACGCCAAGTCCATGCAGCTTGTACAACCAAAAGGGAATAGGCTTCCCATCCCAGGCCAAGGGCAACTTCAGTGGGTTATATACTTTATCGTCATCATCGCCATCTTCGCCTTCGTCATTTTCCGCCGCCTGAGCTGCGGCTGCTGACGCGCTGAACAGGTTCTCCAGTTCCAGCTGTCGTTCCCTCTCCGTCATGCCTTGTTTGCGTTCAACGTTAACTCGTGTATCGCTGCGCTCAGTGCTCATGGCGCTAGCAAGTCGTTTTATACGATACTCGCGCTCCGCAATCGCCCTCTCTTTCAGTCTTGGTGCTGATACACCTCCCTTGCTCGTGTCATTGTTGACGTTAGCGGTTCCCTCTTGTTCCCTCTTTTTACGTTCGTTCTCGGCTCTGATGTGTTTCTTGCCAGTGAGATGATTCTTGTAAACATTCTCATTAGTGAATGCTTTCTCGCAAGCGTCGCACCATGTGCCCTCGCCGGATCCCGGCTTTCCAGAACTGCCTCCGGCAGCGTTTGGCTCATCTTTCTTCCATTCTGCAATATTATCATTCTCCCAATCTTCTTCGAACTTCTTGTCGAATTCTGCGAGAACCTTGTCGATGTTCTCAAGCGGCCGAGTCTTGCGCATGAACGTTTCTAGATCCAGAGCAAGCTGTCCAACATAAGCAAAATATTGATCGGTCATCTTCTCAGGTCTCTTTAACCCGGCAGCCCCAGGAGTGAAGTTGTCGAAGAGATCCAAATATTGCAAGTATGTGAGTCTCTTCGCGTTCGGAAGGTTGAGATAAAGTTCGTGGCAGGTGTGTAGGTCGAAGAAACGGCCAAAAGCTTCCTCGCCAGTAAACATAGTGTCGACAATACTCGGTTGGGCAGCCTCAGCTTCTACGCCCTTCTTGGGTCGGTAGGCGCGCTCCAGGTTCTCGACTGGCTCGTTGGGGTACCTCGCGTGAAAACTCTTGATGTCCGCTAGTTGTTTGTAGAACTCGTTCATAGGGTCGCCGGTTCCAATTTGCTGGATTTCCCGCGATCTTGATCCATCGTCATCGCGATATATGTCCAGCAGCTTCGTAGACTGTGCAGAGATGCGATCGAGAAACTGGGCGATCTGGTGGTCACGTGCCAATCGATCTCGAATCTATTTATTATAGTTAGTAGGCATCGTAGAACATAGACCTCAAGTACATACATGTTTTGGTTCTTCGCCAATTCGATCGGCGATTCCCTGTTCGAGGCGCTCGAGGTCCTCGTGGAGGAACCTCTGCTCTTCCAACAGCATGTTAAGAAGGCCCTGATGAGTGACCCGTAGAGAATATCAGGATTTTTTAGTCGGAACTCGTAATCTAATACAATTTGGCGCATGTAAAACGTTCAAATGGATTCTATGGTCGATATAGATGAATTGAATGTTCGCAGGTCACAATGTCTACAATGAATACAACGAGAGCTTGCGGTAGGCAATCTACTATAGAACAACATGCTACGCCAGAGGGCTTATCGATAAGTGGACGTCTTTCCAGCAGGTTAGCACAGTGTGATAGTCTCCAGAAGGGTTGGCTAACGGCGCCATGTCTTTCTCACAGTCACCGCAAGGCAGGTATATACCTATCAGCTCTCCACTTAAATTTCCCCAGACTTCAGCACTCGTGGAAGTTCAGGTTCGACTTCACTACATCGTCGCGTCTATCCTAACCTTGAAGTCAACATCCCACTAACTGTCACACGATACAAGTATTACCACGTCTACCCGAAATTATCTCTAGATTGGACTCTTTCTTTCTATAACCAAACAGACAAGAAGATGGCAGAAGGGGGTGGAATTGATCGTCGCGCAGACGAAAAGATGGAGTTTTCGACTTCGAAAGAGGTCACCGTCCATCCCACTTTTGAAGCCATGTCGCTCAAGGGTAAGTGGGAGACGAAAAGTTGGACTACGGGGGCCAGCTTCGCTAACTTCGTTACGAATCAGAGAACCTTCTGAGAGGCATCTACGCATACGGCTACGAATCCCCGTCCGCCGTCCAGTCCAGAGCTATCGTACAGATTTGCAAAGGTCGCGACACAATCGCGCAGGCCCAATCCGGCACAGGCAAGACCGCCACCTTTTCCATCTCCATGCTACAAGTCATCGATACGGCCGTTCGCGAAACTCAAGCTCTTGTCCTCTCCCCCACCCGTGAATTGGCTACACAGATCCAGTCTGTTGTCATGGCCCTCGGCGATTACATGAATGTGCAATGCCACGCCTGTATAGGCGGAACCAACGTCGGCGAGGATATTCGCAAGCTGGATTATGGTCAACATATTGTGTCTGGCACCCCCGGCCGTGTTGCTGATATGATCCGTCGCCGACACCTGCGCACAAAGAACATCAAAATGCTTGTGCTCGACGAAGCCGACGAACTGCTTAACCAAGGTTTTCGGGAGCAAATCTACGACGTCTATCGGTATCTCCCTCCTGCGACACAAGTCGTCGTCGTTTCCGCCACCCTCCCTTATGATGTCCTCGACATGACTACCAAATTCATGACTGACCCGGTGCGTATCCTGGTTAAGCGCGATGAGTTGACCTTGGAAGGCCTGAAGCAATACTTCATCGCGGTCGAGAAGGAGGATTGGAAATTCGACACTCTATGCGACCTTTACGACACTTTAACCATCACACAAGCCGTTATCTTCTGCAACACTCGGCGCAAGGTCGATTGGTTGACCGACAAGATGCGCGAAGCCAACTTCACCGTGAGCAGTATGCATGGAGACATGCCACAGAAGGAGCGAGACAGCATCATGCAGGACTTCAGACAAGGCAACAGCAGAGTCTTGATCTCTACTGACGTCTGGGCACGCGGTATCGATGTCCAGCAGGTCAGCTTAGTTATCAACTACGACCTGCCCAGTAATCGTGAGAACTACATCCACCGTATAGGCCGTAGTGGCCGGTTCGGTCGCAAGGGTGTCGCCATCAACTTCGTTACTAGTGAAGATGTTCGCATCCTCCGTGATATCGAATGTGGGTATCCTTGCCTAAAGACTGAATGCTCCGTGTTACTAACTTGATCAGTGTACTACTCTACTCAGATCGATGAGATGCCCATGAACGTGGCAGATCTCATCTCTTGATTAATCACCACCTTGGGCGCAATACCAATTGTGTACCAAAGGCCGATGGTGATGCTGCAGATGCGAAAATAAGCGTGTCGGGGCTTATTACAAGATTGTGGGAGGAAACGGGCATGTTTACTAGCAGTAAGTTATAGGGTTGAGTTTCCAGCTATGAACATAATTTATTGACATAAGAAGCGTCGTATCTCAAATTGGACATTCCGATTACTTGCGACCATCAAGGCGAACTCCGAAGACCCAAGAACCAAGTCAAAGGGCTCGCGCAGCCGCTTTCTTCGCAACCCTACCAACATGCTCAACTGAGATGGTTTAGTGAACCGGCCAGAGATGATACTAGATATCCTGCAGTTGACTGCATGCAGTACTGTTAGTATTTTTCGGGACGGAGCTTAGATAGCGCGATCCCGTATTCGACTTATCACTATTTGTAGGCCGAGATCTCATAACTGATGATGCACCCTAGGGTCTTCTTTGAAGGTGAAGACCAGCCCGTTTCGCGTCAGCTGTCTGTAATTTTTCACGCCAGTGAACAGAATCTCGATGCCACATGAAAACAAGCAGAGACTTCAGTTTGATAGAAATACTACTGCTCTCCGGTCCGAGACTAGTTAGGTGGCTCATAAAAGCATAGCCATTTCTTTCCCTCGCCATCAAGTTTAAGTTAGCATCGAAGTACCTTTTCTGTCTCGAGCACGTAGGATTGCTTAACCGATCAGACAAGTTTCATTTAGTCGCGCCTGGTGCGCTATGGAAGTGGTCTCTAAGATGGCCTCAGTGACGATACTCGTACCTGTCACACGAGAAACTATTAGACGCTTATTTGAATTTAGCTATGTTAGTCACGTCAGGTCTAACTCCCTATTGAGGCACCCAGTACTTATATGACTAGCAAAGATAGTACGACAATAGGTACAGGACCTCATACAAGTCAAATGACATGTCAATATTTGCCAAAGAGAAACTTGTTTTTTAATTCGTCTCAGGTAATATTGACACTTAACTCCTCTCGAAGGAGGATGGGCCAAGAATTTAAAGACACTGCGAGTAGTCTGCCATAACATTAGCTTTTGTTTGATTTTATCAAAGGCGAGATGAAACATGGAATTTCACTTACACTGGTTCGCAGCTTGGCAGGTGTAAGGGCTGGCGCACTATAGGCATATGACGTTAGTATACCATTTAAATTTAGGTACTCGGTGTCTAGTGTTTTGATACAAAAGAAGCGGGATATGGAAGGACAGGAGAAAAGAGGGAATACATACAGTAGTAGGTCCAGTCCAACCAAGGCCACCACACTGCTCCCAGTGGCCAGCCTGGGTGCCAGAGCCTGTGCCGGGAGAAGTGGTCGGACCAGTCGATCCACTTGTCGTAGTAGGGGAGCCACCCGATCCCTATCACTCTTGTGCGTTAGTTTCCGGCGACTTCCGATATTTACTGTAGGGCTATAAGGTAGAATACAGTCGCATAACCAAATTGGTTAGACGGTGAAGGGAACTTCGTTAGAGCAGATGGTTATAGAGACGCCTTGTTTACTCACACTTGACAGCTTCGACTTAATAAACGCGAGAGCCTGTGAGCCGTACTTGTTGACATACTGCTGGTGCGAGTTGGCGTCATTGCCGTTGCAGCAGTACGGGTCCGTGCTGTCGCAGTAGGACTTGATGTTGGCGGGGTTGTAGGGCGAGCACCGGAAACCGGAGGGACGGGCCGCAAACTAGCGTAATGTTAGCACGACTCTGCTGCATTCTAAACTGCAGTGTGTAAAACTACTTACGCCTCCGGCCGCGCATGTGCCAACGTTGTAGGGGAGGCCGGCAACGTTGTGCGGGTCGCCCATGAAGATGGCGACCTTGACGGCTGCGAGGGCGTTGCCGGTCAGTGTGGAGCCGGCGCCGCCGCAGAGGGCATTGTCCATGATCTGGCCACCCTATTTACACAGACACAGCGGTTAATGTACATTCTAACATTCCCTCAAACACTCATAATCAGGAATAGATCTTCGCAAGCTGCGAGAACCTAGCGAGGGATGGAGGTACCTGAGAGTATCCAATGAGGACGATCTGAGTGTTGGGGCAGCGTTGGTTAAGGCTGGTCACAGCATTGATAACGGCTGTGGTGCCTTGCTGGGCAGACTGGTCATAGCTGACACCGCCGCACTAGGATACCTCAAGTTAGCAAGGTCTATGGTTGAACAGAGGATTCGGGTGAGCCTCTCGGGGATTACCTACAGAGGACTGTCCACCGCACGCAGGGTAGTCGATGGGCGCGGACTGAGCTCCAGGGTAGGCAGCCTTGACCTGGTCTACAAGTCCACCGGCGGTGCCGTAACCGGGTGCAACGGTCGTCTCACGTGCGCCGAAGATGTAGACACCAGGGCAAGATTGCCTCTCGGCGAGCTCAGACGGACTAGCACTGACGCCTGCCGCAGCGATGAGGGGGCCAATAAGAGTGGGCTTCATGATGAATGCGTCTGATGTTCGAATACTGGTAAGAACTTGGGAGAAGCGAGGGAAGATGGCCTTGTGACAACGACGCAATTCTTAGATTAACTGCCTACTTAGCTGAACAACGGGATTTCAAGCCAAGACGACCGGCTTCGGCCATCCTTATATACTCTTTTCATATATGATTCTTCCATCACATGTAACGTCTGAGCTCACGACGTAGTGCATAGCTAAACTTCTTTCAGTCCCCGTCGTCCGTCATTGCTACCAGACATACGTATGTCTGTCAGCCCCCCTGAATGAAATCCTTTCCCTTCCTTTCTACATTCCTTTCCTCATCATCCTCATTTCTGCTATTCACGGAACCACGCGATCGTGCGTTGTCCACGCGCGAGGCAACCGGATGTTGACTGAGCGGCTCTACGCTAACTACGCCCACGGTTAAAAAGGATAAATGCCAAACCATGCCGCCATCGCGCCTCATTCGGTCTTGATTGGCTAGATCGCACAGCTTCTTGCCAGATCCAGGCCATTTTTAGAAATAGGGAAGAGACGACCATGGGGAATGTGGGGCCGAAGCTGAAGAGTACCGGAGCATGGTCACGACTTAGCTCCGGGGTTCGAACCGGGGAACCGGAAATCAGAGACAGATTTCATCATGACGAGATGAAGAGAACGATGCCAGAGTATCATGGCTACGACGGGAAGGCTCTGGCATTCTACAATACGTTCTTTGTTTGTAGCTTTTCGACGATTCGAGAAACCTCAGATTATAAACAAACAAAAAAACACGTTAATTATGCTGTTAATAATGCTTGGCAACATATTGTAGGTGTCAAGCTCTAGTCCAAAACAGCGTTTTAACACCGATTGGGAAGTTTTAAAATTGTTCGGCCATGCACATACCTACATATGTACTTACTTACTTACTCAACTCAGGCAGGAGGGACTTCGGAGATGGGGTAAACTTCAGCTCCGACACTCAGACGTTAAGAAAACCTCATCACGGTGAAAGTCTCCGTTGAGCCGACTTACCGAGGCTTAGAGAAAAACCAGGAGATAATAATAGTCAGACATATAGGCAGGTTGTCTTATTTGATGCATTGGGTATACTCAACTCTTTCTCTCAACCCTTTCTCGAAGGTTCAAATGTTAGACGGGTAATGTCGAAACAAGATACAACCTTGGCTAACCCTCGTAGAAATGCGGCATGTAGGGTGAATTCAGGCTAAATGCAACCTGTTCCCCATTAAGTTCACTCCACCAATTAAAATGGCAACGCGGTGGACGTTACACTGACCCCTTGCTTGTTATTTCAAAGCCTCACTTAGACAAATTAGGCCGCGCAATACCCAAATGTCACTGAACGGGATCCATGTTGCGGATTTTCCTAAACTAGACGTAGATCATAGTCCAATTGGTGAATCAACAGAGCAACCCCTGCTCTCTCAATCGGCAACCATGGACCAAAGTATAAAAGAGCACGGCAAGCACCGACGACGACCTGGATAGTTCCCAGCTCGTCACCAGCGCCAACAAGCATACATAGATACCTGCGAAAGGATCTATCGGCTTTGTTCTGCCTGCCTCCTCAGAAGACTGAACATCATCCCTTTCTCTCCTATCGTCATAATGCTCGGATCCGTTACTCTCGCCGTTCTCGCCGCGGCCACCGCCGCCATAGCCTCTCCCCTTGAGCTCTACAAGCGGACTTCTCCCGGCACAGGCACAGACAACGGGTTCTTCTACTCGTTCTGGACCGACGGTCAAGGTAGCGTCACCTACAACAACGGCCCACGTGGTTCGTACGATGTATCCGTAAGTAGTTACTATTAGATTACTCCATTGGATGACAGGGATCAACCAGTTGGCTCTCCAACATACCCAAGCTACCTATACACGTATGAACAAAATGGAGAGGAGGAAGAAGATAATAGCTGACATCCAACAACAGTGGAACAACGTCAACAACTTCGTCGCCGGCAAGGGTTGGAAACCTGGCGCGACCCGCGTCATTGGCTACAACGGCACCTGGAACGGCGGCAGCGTCAACAGCTACCTGTCCGTCTACGGCTGGACCAGGAGCCCGCTGATTGAGTACTACATCGTCGAGTCCTTCGGAACCTATAACCCTTCCACCGGTGCCCAGAAGCTCGGTACCGTCAGCAGTGATGGCGGCACCTACGACATCTACCGCACTCAGCGTGTCAACCAGCCCTCCATCGAGGGTACCTCCACCTTCTACCAGTTCTGGTCCGTCCGTCAGCAGAAGCGCGTCGGTGGCTCAGGTATGTGCACGCCCTATTTACCCCTTCTTTTCGGTTGAGGATATTCTATTTTCTAACACAATAAATACAGTCACCGTCAAGAACCACTTCGACGCCTGGTCTAAGTCCGGCCTACAGCTCGGCAGCCACGACTACCAGATCCTGGCCACCGAGGGTTACCAGAGCAGCGGCTCCGCCCACATCGAGGTCTTCGACGGCTCATCGGGCGGCAACAACGGCGGCGGCGGCACTGACCCCGGCACGGGCAACGGCGGCGGCTCCGGCGGCGGCTCCGGCTGCACCGCCAACAAGTGGGATCAGTGCGGTGGCCAGGGCTGGTCCGGCTGCACCACCTGCGCTTCCGGCTCCACCTGCCAGGCCTCTAACCAATACTACTCCCAGTGCCTGTAGACATTGAACAGTTAAAAGCGGCTCTAAATACTGGCCTCGAGTCTTGACTGGCCTTGGTTTGGAGGGATGTGGGAAGGAGAAAAAGGGGTGTGAGAAATTTTATGACGGCCCCTTTTCACTCACTTACTTCATATATACAAACTTAGCAGCTGTTGATAGCCAATGTGGTGTATCATTCTCCATTTATATTATTGGCATTGTTGATAATTTATATGTGCCGTACGACAATCATGTCCAAGCTGTCGCTGGTATTGGAGTAATAATCAATAGCCCGCTTCTATTAACACTCACGTACTTTCTCGACGCTAGTTTCCAACATCGGTATAGCTAAATAGCCGACGAAAGCACAAGCCAAATACCCCGTACAGTTATTAGGAAAAAAAGTGAGGACACCAACAGGCTATACTCACTAAGGCGGCTACTACCGTCGGCTCCGGCCAAGTAACCAGCCTTCCATCTCCATCAGGCAAACCAAAATCAAGCCCCCAGGTATCGTCCAGCAAGTCACGGAGTTCCAATTTGTCGAAGTTACTCTTGGTAAGCACGACCAGGAATTCGGCTGCGGTTTTGGGGGCCGACAGAGATTTTTCGGCGTCTCCATAGGCGATATGTACCCATGGTAGGCTGATAAACCACATAAATTCCCGGAGGAAGCGCAGTTTATGGGTGCTCCGGAGCCGTATCGCATCGGCGTTGTTAATGGCGGGGCATCGAAGTAGGAGCGCCATGGCCCTCCATCCGCCCAGACCTAAGCGACGTATGGATCGAGCCTTCTAGGCTAAGAGCTCGCGGAACTTGTTCGGAGTCCGGAATGGGTCCATGCCCTCGAAGAACGACATCAAATGATCTGGCCAGTTTTCAACCGTCGCTCGACTAAGCCAATTATACAGTGCGCTGCCTACGTCGAGAGCCACAGTGCCGTACATCAACAGATACATCCGGACGGGCCCATATTGCAAATGTAGCACTGCATATCCCTCATGCCATACTAGCTGTAGCTGTAATTGATCGAGCGAAGATTGGCCGCTAAGGTCCCTCTCGAAATGGTGTATAGCGAGCCCTTTCCCTGCGTTATGATACGTCGTTTTTATCTCGAGTAACTTGGTAGTGGCTAACAGCACGAACTTATCGGCCGCTTCAAGTGCGTCAACTGTGGCTTGACGATGTACTACGTTCATAAGGCACACTTTCTCGTGTACACCCGCTATGAAAGATATACCAATCGCTTCATACCAGGGCAGGATATGACTGAAATCCTTGAAAACATTACTTCTTTTGTATAGGAAGTTGATGCTGTGATGTTTTGCCCGGCAGAAAGTGAGGCCCACAGCCGTATGTGGCAAGAAGATGCTTCGTTGGGGCATGGTGATGCTGTGAATGAGCTGTCGGGCGTACCAATATCTTCACGCTGCCACGCAATTTTGATTAGGTCACGATGAGATAAGACTAGGACAAATATATAATGCCGGCGATTTTTGATCGTGGAGAAGCTAAATAAAAGAGGTGGATGAAGCAAAGAAGTGAAGTGTAATTATCTACCTACATATTTCGGACCAGGCTTTGCTACGTTCTGTGATGCGCCTGCTTTTGCTCTAGATACTCTGACGTTGTTGCTTAACAAAGGTATGTCAGTCATACTTGCTAGAATAGCACGGTAAAGCTGCCGAAGATATTGAACTTTGTGCCTGCTAGTATATCCAAAAGCTTTTAATGTTCTTACCGAAGATCTTAGTTGTTATGCCGACTCTTGCCTCACTCCCTACCTTGAGCATATACTGAGTACTTGGTTTGACCTTCCTAATAATGTGACAAGACTTGCCTACCCTATAGAAACAACGGTTATTTATCTGAAGATCACCCCTTGCGCTTCTAGATTATCTTCTATTGAGCGACGAACTACGGAACTATTTACTACAGCACCCGGCAGAAGTGAGATAGGGAAGTGTACTTCAATGCATGAATCATAATCTACCCCATCTGAATATATCTGCGGTGCCATGGGAAATACTACTGGCGTGATGTACTATTTTTAGAACTAAGCCGTAAGCTCTGACTAATCGGTTCCGCTTACCTCATTCTCGCGAGAAAAGCAAGACACGAAGAAGAAAAATCTGTCAGTGATGAATATTTAAGCAGAGAAATATCAAGTGTCAACATGAGAGCTAGACCGGTGTGATAGGTAGGAATCCGTATGCAAGATTATCCCAGGGTATCTGCCAAGAAGAACCGATAGGGCCATCAACAAGCTTTGCCAAGAGTATATACCCAGACATTTGGGTCTCTTGTCTTGGCACTGCCTCGGTTGGTTCCCCGCGGATTCCATTCCCCAAATCCGCGGGATTTCGCTAAGCATGAAAAGACGAAACGACTCGTTTATCATTACGCCATGCTAACAGGACTACCTAAACACCAACACGTTTTACTCAGCGACAGCATATCGAGTTTTTAATTCCGCGGGTTAAGGTGCCCCCGGTTTGTGATTTACCTACCTGATTGGAAAGCTGCCATGGAGTCCTCGTGGAACCCCGCCCCTTACGGCCAAGCATGCACCGGCTGCGTTCGTGCGAAATGCAAATGTTTTATTCAACAGGGCGGAAAAGCATGTGAACGGTGAGTATATCTCTCTGTGTGTGACTTTGGCCACTTTTAGATTGCTACGGAGTAGCGTATAATGCTGAACAAGTCTCAGATGCCAGCGTCTTGGCAAGCCATGTGAATCCTCGGGAGCTGCTCGTAGAAGAAGAGTGCGAAGACAGCAACAGCAGGAGCAGCAGAATCCCTCTTCATTCACGCAGATTGAGCAACATCTAGATGAAGTCGTCTCATTATTGCGACGTCAGACTACACAGCCAGCGCCGGCAGGGGGGCCCAATTTACCCGTCCGCGCAGAACGGTCCGAAAATAATACACCCTCCTCTGCAGCCACATTGACTGTTGATAGCTACAATCCACCCAGGTCACCGACGCGTCCGCCGGAGCTTAGCATAGATGCCAATAGCAGCCACCTTCACATGTCGCGCGCTATTGACAGCGGTGCTCTCTCTGAGTGGAAGCCACTGTCTTCACCGATCTATGATGATGTTCTGAAACACGACATACCGGAATCCGTGGCTCAAGAACGATTAAGAATGTTTCATGAACATTTTCTCCCCATGTTTCCTTTCGTCCATATCCCTATCTCAACACATCCCTTGGACTTACGCCAACAGAAGCCCTTCCTGTGGCTCGTGATCATGTGTCTTACCGCAACAGCAGCACAAGATCAGTTCAAATTGGAAGCAACTATATGGGATATAATTGGGAGGAGAGCTGTTGTCGAGCATCACGCCAGCTTAGACCTCGTACTAGGTCTTATCGGCTTCTCAGCATGGTTGGTGGCATACGTGATTAGAGCAGCTACTGGGACTGTGTGCTAAGAAAAACAGGTCCCATTACTTTAAAAACGACAAGCCGTTCATGACCACATTAACGGGACTGGCAGTCTCGATGGTACTGGAATTGAACTTGCACAAACACGCGCCAACCAAGCCTCTTCACCCCAACAAGCATTATCGGGTTCTAAACCCAGCTGGACCGAATGATCACGATCGATCGCTTGAGGAGCGCCGTACTTTCATAGCTCTCTTCCATGTTTCATCGGCGTAAGTAGTTTACTTTCAGTTCAATCCCGAAAGGGCACTCTATGCGCAATACTCAGTTAACGCGATAGGAAATCATAGCACTTGGACCGCTTATAGAAAGACCGACCCTCTAAAATGCAGGGCGTATCTCACAGAGTGCATAAGGATCGTGGGAGAAGGGAAGGAAACACACCTCGACACAATCCTGGTATCCCAAGTGAAATGCCAGATCCTCGACAATCAACTCACTAGATCCATCATCGATGACGATCCGGACGGACAGGCTTCCGGCGGTCTGTCGGTCATTCTACTCAAGGGCATGCTTGACAGTATCGAGCACATCCAACAGAACTTACCGATTCAAGCGGGACTAGACAGTAAGTTTTTTAAAAGTTCTTATGCCAAATGAGGAATAATAATAAACAGCGGCTTACTACCGAATTGTCAGATGCTACTGAGCTTTACCTACTAGGGACAAAGCTCACCATCCAAGACTTCATCCTCCGAGCACCGTATAGATACGAGAGCGATACAGGCGTTCTACGTCTCAAACGGCTTCAGGATCTAGATACCACACTGACACTCGTCGAGAGATGGATAGCGACATGGTTCAGAGATCCCGTACCAAACTTCAGGGGTGCCACAGTTGTAAGTCGCAGCCAAATATTATCATTACATGCATTACATCCGATCTCCTAGCATCATTGCACACGAGACTAGATACGCAAAAAAAAATTAAACTTCCTTACTCACGTGACGCATGAACTTAACAAATAATAGGACATCTTCACGCAATTCCTGCACTGCCTCGTTATTCTCTTCAAACTGGTCACGGTCGATGAGCCGGGTTGGAACGTAGCAGAGGTATGGCGTCGCGCTAACGTCTTCAACATCCTCGACCGCGTCGGCGAGATTCTATATCAAGTGGCGTCGACGGTGGGGATGATCGATTCAGACGCCGCTGTCGACAGCAGCGATAGCGACGGTCAGTCGCACCGACGACATGGGCTTTTCTTCAAAACGCAGTACTTACTGCGTGCTATCAAGACTATGTTCCTCGCTGAGCTGGAGCCGGAGGATCGCTTGATGATCGGTGATGGTGTAGGCGGTAGCGGCGAAGGGGTTGGTGATGGTGGATGGAAAGATGGGAGAAGGCCAGGAGGTGGTGGTGAAGAAGATGACGGTGCGGGGCTTGTGGGGGGTACTGGGAATGGCGATTTCGACTTCGCCTTCGACGATCCGAATTGGGTTCCCGATGATCTTGTCATGAGCGCGACGAACGAGCCGTGGTTGGCGGAAATTTATATGCCTTCGTGGGACGTCGATTTCGATAGTCAGCTCGCCGGACAGATTGGCTTTTAACTAAAGTACTAAGTGATTGTATTCGGCGGCGTTTGAATCAGGCAGTAGAGTTAGATTTAGAAGATGGAGAGATTGGGGGTGAGTGGTTGGAGGTGAGGAGAGCCTGCTATCTCTCTTTTTCTATTAAGAATTCCGCTCGGCATATGGGGATAAAAAGAAGCACACACAATAGACGCGCTAGATCGACTAGAGAAGGATGAGAGAAGGTGTAAAACGAAATATCAGGTGAAGAACCAATGCATAGCCGATTTGTTTGTCATGAGGAACGTAAGGGTAGAAATTTACAACGTCCATATTACTCCTGATCCGGTGTGCTTACCCTTGAGACAGATTAGCGGGGGCGAGCTACCTAGTCGGTCCAGCAACTGGATAGCCAACTAGCTCATTCTAGGCGCGATACGCGTTTGTACTGGTACCCTTCGCTTGTTAGGCGCAAGTTGTTTTGAATTTTATTGTGTTGGATGCTGTTGGTAGCACGAACGACGCAAACAGGATGCCATGTTTCTAACTTTAGCTGCGATTCCTCTGTTTTTGTTTGTTCTCTCATTCCACTGTGTTGGCTGGCATCTATTACCCAACTATTCAAAGTTCCGCCACTACACAATCCCTACTAGTTGCGTATATACTTAGCTAACCTTAGTACACTTTAATAGTGAGAGGAGGCGGTCACATTCTTAAGCCGTTGTTTCATGTCCGGTATGAGTATTGCGCAAGCAACTGTACTGATACCAATATCTCGAATGAAGGACTTAATAAGATACTCAAGCCAACGCCTAATCTAAATTACAAATACATAGGTACATAAGTCATGTGCTTCCGGCCTTGTAAGTCCATAAAGATCGACCCTTTTCCCGGTGTTCCTTACCTATTCCAGCAGGATATATCAAATCTTCCTCATTGTACCTGTCGCAATATCAGCCTCCCCATGTAAATTCTTGAGACTTGCCCTCCTACCTTCTGATTGTACTGTTGCCTTCATCCCAATATCCTCCTACTTGCTTCTACTCCAGTCTGCCGCTAGACTAAGGTAGGCTTCCTTTTCATGATCACATATTATTTCATCCTCACGTTCACACTCCGCGCAAAAAAGCAATGGTACGTCTTCATGCACCCAACCCTTCTTCGCCAGATCCCAGCAACCCGCGCACTCCTTGGCTCCTTGAAATCCTTCAAGCTTGCGCAGGTTTTCTCCATTATCCTCCTTTCCCTTAGTTTCGACCTCTTTGCGGGTAACTGAATATCGTTAGTAAATTGATGATAGGTGCTAAGTAATTATGCATCTCGGATCACACTCACGTACTCTACAAAGCCGTATGCTATGTAAGATGAACTTATGATCTTCTCCCGGCTTCTTTCCAACTCGTACTAAGAACTCCTTCATGGCCTTGTGTCGCCAATCCGTAGGGTATCTGTCTTCCAGGTCTAGCGTTTGATATTCCGGCGTGAAATGGAGCATGTAGTGCGCTTCATGGTCTCCAGATTTGAAATGGCTCAAGTAACTTGTGATAGGAATGTGTCGATTAGCTTCATGATTAGCAGTCAGTTCGTTAAATAGAGCTTGGATATCGCCGCTGAGTGAACTCCAAGACGCATTTCGGTTATGTGCTGACGGACCTGACATAGTGAATATGAGAGCTTTCGTTATCGCGTGGTTTTTGACTATGAGCTTATGAGGCATTGCCACTACTCCTACACAGTGGTCCTATATATACGGACCAGGACAGTAAGAAGTTTGCCCAGCGGAATACCCTTAACTAGCAGCTGCGTAACATACTCTTTGTTTAGGCATCAGTTTAGCGACACATATCTGTCATTAGATTCAAGTTTTCTGTTAGAGTCATGTTATTGATTTCATGTTAGCAGGAATACATGTGTCATTCTTAGTCATGAGAGCAATTGCATTTAGAACCAACACGATCTTAAAGTTTGCATCAGAAGAAGGATTTGACATGTAGTCACAAGGCCGGTGGCTAACGATACTTATTAGACTCACGAGTTTTGCCAAGTCGGACTATTATTATGAAATATGGCTTACAGAGGGCTAGGAAGGCATACAAAATTCAGTCATCCTTTACTTATTACGAGGGATCATTGTTACCGATCAGTAAGACCGAAGACGTCACGAAGCTTACATAGCTTCTCTCACGCCGTATTATTTGAGGGGCACGATGCAGCACGGGTACCATGATGGTAGACATGCCTATGTAATTAGACACTGTCGTTAGGATCTACTTGCCATTTGCCGATGCTTTACACTTTATCTTGGGATGATACCTAGAGTTTGGTGGGAGATAGACGCGTGTCGTATTCCTAAGATGATACAGTGTCTAACATGAACGAATGCGGTGGCCCCTAAAGGCAAAAGCGTAATAAATACAGACTATTTCAATCCATGATTCCTTCACCATCACATTGTGCTGTTATTCTGTCCGTCACCCTTGACTCGTCCTAAGCCTCAGTCATCCCCTTGGGATGCCCATTACCCCTCTCCCTTCGTTAGAAATTATACCAGACCCTCTGCGTTAACTCGTTGAATATCATCAAAAGTCCAATTTGATTCTGCAAGGCTCCGACAAACTTGGCATTCTTCATGCCCACCGATCTTCTTTAAGCTGGCCCTGAAATCTTCATCCTTTGCTAGGTCGGGCGGGCACGGTGTACCTAAGGGACGAGACGTTAGCCACATGCAGTGAGTGCAATGGGTTGTAGGAGGCCTCTCACGTTTACAGATAGCCCAGTTGTGGGAGTGATTTTGAGACGTCTCCTCGAGCTTTTCGCTGATGCTCTGTAGGAAATCCTTCATCGGCTTTTGAGAGAAGTCGACAAATACGGCGGTAGGTTCGTTTCCCTGGGCAAGAACTGCTGGTTGACGATGGAGAAAATATGAATCGTTCGATGACGTATCGAGGTAATGGTGAATCTTTTCTTCTATTGTGATTTCTGCCAATCCTTGCTTGGCTAGTTGTTCCACGATCTGTGGGTACTGTTTTTCGGCTGTGGCCTCGGAAGACATTGTAAATTATTCTTGGTAGGTGTTTTCGGATGAGAGTGTAAAGTAAGTACTTGATTAGGGTATATTACCTTTTTTATGGTGTATGATGACTGGTACTCAAGCTTGAAGTGGTTCCTTACTGTCCTAGATTTTAATTGTTCATATATATACTCCTTTTTCTTGCCTGTTAGGTATCATTATGGGGAAGGCTCTATTTGGTATTTGATGGGCTTGTAGTAACGCAAACCAATACTGTTGGTTGTCTTAACAAACACCAGACGGATTGTTCTTTCAGGCTAGCAATAAAACCTTTCTACCTCAGTGTACGCTCAGGTAGGAAGGAACAAACAGGATGGACTGCATGAATTTGTGGGTATTTAATCGTAGAATTAAAGTATTCTAAGTTGTATTATCTGGCATCTGTAATATAGACCTGGGTGAGGTACCTAGGGTAGGAATTAAGTCACACACATCCTGATGTTTTGTTGCGTCCACATATGGTCACGGCGTTCGCTACCTGCAATAGAGACGTCGCCATTTGACTCAGCGTGATATGTCTCATTCGAACTTTGTTGTCTAGCTAAGAATTCCCCGAACCTAAATGAGCTATTATCATTACATCCAATTTCATCTCTGGTAGGTTCTAGGTTAGATCCCTACGTATGGATAGATAGATAGGTAGGTAATCATTAACCTTAGCCTCACTCAGCGACTATAGAAGCCCCACCTCTACTATTATGCCATGGGACAGGCTTTATACAATACTCGATATTCGCCTCGCACATATTGCAGAGTCCCAGGAACTTTGGAAGTAGCTCGGTTATAGCTGACCGGGTTCGATGCATGTGGTGGCCGATTACCACAAACATCTCTTGCTCGACAATATCGAGTACATCGTGGATAAATTGTGTGCAGTCCTTGTGTGCATGAAGAGTCTTAAACCACTGTAATTACCTTGTAAGCATTGCATCTTCATACGGTACGATTATTGAATTGGACAGGATGGCTGCATTGAGACTTGCCTGCTTCACCTCCGGCCTCACTCGAGCGACACGCTGATCTGATCCTCTTGTTTCGAAGAAGCTCGATGCTTGGCTCTGGGTGCGATTATGCCCGCTTTTGGACCTGCCCGAAGCCAGATCGCGCCGTGTTTCGAAGTCTTCTCTCAGAACCTCCCCACCAAGGAGCCAAGTAAGAAGTTCCAAAAATACACACCCGAGAGTCCACGTCGCGCGATGTCCCCAATCGAATTGACCGGGGTATGACTGGGTAATTGCCTCTGGGGCTTCGTAGTCGAAGTGTCTCGGTCGAAGAGATCGGGGGCGAAGGGAGGATCCCTCTTCGTGGAATCTGACTAAGGTCAAATCCGATACCACAAGCCTACCTTGAGGACCGAATGATCTGAACCACAGGATCCTTTTCGGGTCTGGCTCCATATATAGCGTGTATCGGCCCTGAGGACGTAACGAACAAACCGCGCCAATAATGCCAACCATCTGAGCAGCGAACCATTGGACAGTTTGCACGTCAATGGTAGGGATGAATTTTTCTACCCAAAAATCCCGGAGATTTCCTGATGCACAAGGGTAAATAGCGAATAAGTCCCTTCCCACAATGTACTTTGCCAGTAGTGGTATGGTGGAGTCTTGGAATTGGTTGAGCTGGCTGTCCTCCGCTCTGTTCGGCCCATAGTACGTGGCTCTTGCGTCGAACCTTCGCACAACCACAATATTTTCACTGGCCCCCATCTGTCACCAGGGGTTAGCTAGCGAGACCACCCGAACTTGTTGGTTCTTAAGAAATAAAGAACTCACCTTTCTAAGAATAGGTTGGAATGCATGACTAGACGGATCAATCTCGATCTTGACTGGGCTTCCTGACTTAATATCCCAAATGCTACTGTCGCCTAACCCTTCCTCTCTCATCACCCCGACAAAAGGCAAGATAAGCTTCTCGTTAAAGTGGTAAACTCTGAATCCCGAATCATCGCTCGCGTCGAAATACGGGGGACAAAACTCCCACTGCAGTCGACTGAACTCTAACTTCGCCAGAACCGACCAACCGTTGGGGAATTGGGGAGGCATCTCGTCAGCTCTTGACCCCCAATCATCATCCCTCCATTCCCAGCCTTCCTGGCTTCTGCCAAAAGGCAGGAGGCAGAGATCAGAGAATCCGTTGCTGAAAAATCCAATAATATCTGCCTGCCTTTCCATCAGTACTAGAATGGCATATATCTTGAGAAATCCTGGAGAGCTGTCGTCGCTTTTGTCGCTTTTGTCGCTTTTGTCGCCCTCATCACTCCCGTCATGGGCCTGAATGGGGCACACTTTCTCGAGGGCATTCATGGCATCGGATCTCGTCAGGTACTTGCTCATGTCAGCCAACACCCTCTGCCTGGTCAGGACACTGACTAGGACTTTTCTAGGGAAGAACGATCTGTTGTTGAACAGTGACCTTTTGGCGGCTGCCTCCAAAAGGTCCCTGAGTGAAGTGGCTTGTTTCTCTCCAGGGATGGGCAGGCTGAGCTTTAAGCCTTCGTTTTTTTCGAGCCTGGAAGAATCCAAGCGATGTCGTGGGAGAATTGTTGGAGAATCACGTGTCATCGTGGGAACGTGAGTCTTTTCATGGGGCGGAACTAACTCGTCAGTACGGACGTGTCGGAGATTCTCAGGGTCTCCACCGCGCGCAAGCATAATAGCTTCTGCCAGCGTGCGCACAACATCGTCAGCGTCAGCCGTATGGGCATGTTCAAGCGGCGTTCGGCCAAATATATCTTTCGTATTAATCCAGGCGTTTGCCCCAAGGAGGAGTTTGACCACATCCAGATGGCCGCCGGCGGAGGCCCATGCGAGTGGCGTTTGGTGCTCCTCGTCCATCGTGTTGATATTGACGCGACCAGTCGATAGCAAAAGCCTTACAGTGTCTCCATGCCCGCGCGCCGCCGCCCATATCAGCGGTGTCTGTCCAAAGCGGCTGAGAGTGTCTGGATCCGCTCCTCGGTGCAGGAGCATCTCGACAATACTTGTGTGGCCGCCCATGGCTGCCTTGTACAGCGGCGTCTGCCAGAACTGACTTTTTGAATCCGGATCCACGTCTTTTAGGTTTAAAAGACATTCGACGACCTTTTTATGACCACCCCCGGCGGCGTATGACAAAGGAGTGCGTCCGTACCTGGCTCTGGAATCTGGGTTCACGCCGTTTTGAAGTAGCAGATTCACCAACTCCCGTTTCCCACGGCCTGCAGCCCAGGACAATGGAGTACGACCGTGCGAAGTGTCTGGTGAGTCGAGGTCTGCTGGGATTGATGCAGTTTCCACAAGAAACGACGCAACTTGCCAAAGTTCTTGAGAAATGGCGTAAAGAACTGCCGAATCAGGTGATGGTCCGCTGGGGGGTGGGGGCAGCTGCTTTAATAGTATCGTCCAAGTCTTCGAGTCCCGCTTTGAAAAAAGCGTGTGTGCTATTAGACGGCGCAAACGGGCCGGCCACCGTCCATGGTCCGAAGCTTCGGCGTGCCAGAGTCCATTTGAAGCCGCGTACGACGCAAAGGGAAACTGGACCAGAATGGCTTCCACCTGAGCTGTGCCCCGCTCAGCTGCAAAGCCGAGATAGCGCAAGCAGGTTCCCGATATTTGAGAGTTTGCCGTCTCTCGGTCCAAAGCAAATGCACGAACGGCGTCGGTGCCCGATTGGATCCTTTGGGAGATAAGGTATTCAACGAGAGAAAAGTGAGTAGCGACGATAACCGGATCACGCACTGGACGTCTCCCGGGCGATACCAAGACGGTGGAACCCCATTCGTCAACTTCCCGTTCTCGTTCCTCAAGCAGTCCTGGCAAGAGGTCTTTCACCTCAACGGGCTCAAATCTGTCATCCTCATCGAAGGGTTCCTGAGAGAAAGCTTGCTCCACCGACATATCATCTTCCAGCTGCTGAGACGTGTTTGCCATGTCTACCAGAATCGCTTCAACAAGCGCATCTCGGGAAAGAGGGGTTCGAGAAAAAGCAATCCAGCGCAGGGCGCATATCGCAACTTGTTGTTGGCGACCGGAAAGCCGGCACAGGACTCTTTCGTACGTTTGATCCAGATCCAACGGGAGATTCTTAAGAACCTCCTCGATGGAGTTGGGCGTGACGGGCGGTTTGAATTCAAGCGTTTGCAGGGCGACATAACGGAACCTAAGCACCCTGTTAGTGTCTTCCCGACACCCAAGAATGGCTTCGGACTTGCATTCCATGGGCTTTCGCAATTAGCGTCGTTTTGATCCTTTCTCTCATGTCTAGTGTCACTGAGCGGAACTTCGCTGCTTCAAGCTCAGCTGAAATGTAGGTCAGCATGTCGTTGTCGACCTGGTTTGAGTTTTCCTTTGTCGAGAGGTCAATGGTGTAAGATGATGCCATTCTAGTTACGGACTGCCTTTCGAGCTCGTACGAAATGTCGCCCTCGGGGCGGCTGACAACTGCCAGATGGAGATTATCCAGCTCCCAGTCTCGCAAAAACGAAATAAGACGGAGAATGGCTTTTCGTTCGTCACGGGCCAGTTGGTTAGTAGCATCGTCCGCATTTGGGCACTCGTCAAGCCCATCTAGCACCACGTAGACGTTGTCGAAATCCCTCATCGCGCCGCGCAGCGCTTCGTCAAGCAGCTGCCCTGTCGGGGTACGACCAGTATCCTTATAGCTGCGCAAATCTAGCAAGGCTTGGGGTGTGTCGGGGCGACAACCGAGGAGTTGGACCATGAGCGAAATGGTGAGGTTGATCCTGTCTTGTGTTTTGGCCTCCTTGTGAGTGATGTAGAAATACGCGATGACGGTTCGGCAGTCGCCCCTGAAATATTGCTCTAAGTGTTCAATAATCTTCGAGCTGTAGTTTCCAACCCCTGTTAGCTCTACAACCCGTGAGCCTAGGAGATGGGGTCCTACCTTAAGACAGACTTTCCGGAACCAACTTTTCCTTGAAGCCAAAGGAACGAATTTCTTCCCGTCTTCCATGCTCTGAAATCTGGATGTTCCAGTATCCAGTCGCCAGTACTCTCTATGGAAGTCCGTGCGCCCGCGTACTCCTGAAGGAACTTGGAAGGGTTGATGCTCTTCCCTTCCAGGCGCAGCCAGTCTAGGATACTTCGGCGGTCTGAGTTCTGTTGTGCGCTTGTTATAGCCGCCGCTACTCGCTCCGTTTCGGCTTCGATCGCCGCTAGGAGTCGAGCATTTTCTCTGTGACCAGATTGCCACTCCTGCCATTGCTCTTCTTTTCGTAATTCCGACCACTGAGTGTCTAGGTTTCGAAGACTCGAGTTCTGCTCTTCGAGCGCTCCCACTATTTTCTCCCAGTCATCCCATTTGGCGAAGTCTTTGAGTGCCCGCTTCGCCCATTTGTCGGAAAGGAAACAAATATTTGTCGCCTGAAACGTGAGAATCTCCTTGTATAAGTCCCTGATCTTCGAGCGGTACTCGACATGCGCGGATCGGGACTCTTTTTGTTGCTGCATCCCACTCTGTGTTTGCTCATACCGCTTGCTGTACGTTGTCTCTCTCAAGGACGACTCGCAGATGATGGAGGCCACCGTCTCAACGGCCTGCACTCTTGCCGTGATCTGCTCTGAAGGATTCAAGATCATCTGAGCCGACACACTCGAGGTTAAATACTAAAGATCCCAACATCGAATGTCCGGGTACTCACCGGAAGCAGAAGACAAACCCCAGCCCATGCAATGGAAGCGGGCGCGGACCCAGAAGACTCGACTGCCTGGCCAATGTATTCCTTCGACCACTCGATGATGCCGATCGCGGGCCCCACGATGTCTCTCACGGCGAACTGATGGCTGGCAAATTTGATCTTCCATGTGCCCCTCTCTACCTCTTCAGCTTTGGCTTGCGCGAGGACCTCCATTTGCTGAAGCCTTGTTGTCTCCACAGTCGAGATTGCATGGTCGGCGATTTGTTTCGCAATTTCTGCCTCATATTGCTGGACCAGGTGCGACGTAGCGTCGTCGAGTTTCAGTTCCTCGTAGGCCTCGTTCCAGAGTTCGGACATTGGCGGAAGCGTATCGGCTTCAGGGCTATCGACGACCTAGAGCTTCCACGCCAAGTTAGCTACCTGACCCAGGCACGTTCCAAAATTGCTCGGATGGCTGTGGGGGTATATTGATTGGCTTACCGTCGCTTCGGCTGTGGAGGTATCAGAACCTTCTGGGATCTGACTTTCGCATGGCGCGCCATTTTGCTGTTGACGCGACGAGGAAGGGTCGTCGCCCCGATGGCGGTGGAGAGGGTGGCGAACACGGTCAAGGGCATGCAGGAAACGCGCTGTCAATTCATGTTGGCGTTGCGCCATGGCTGGACAGCTTTGATGGCGTTTCGACGTTGTTAGGATCTCGAGACTGAGGTACACACCGAAAATCCTAGTTGAGGTTAACAGTCTCGAAATGGTGCATGCGGGGTTTCGCGGACGCACCTTCTGGATTGAAGGGTAAGCTCGTATCAGGCTACCCACCTTCAGAACAACCGCATGTTCAGCCGTGCTTGGATTGGCCATCGACAACGCACTGCCCTTGATGGAGAATGTTTGCTCTGGAAATAAAGGCCATCATGCCAAGAGACCACTTTCGGCTTGATGTCCAGGATCTGGCGAGAATTAGGGCTGGGAAGAACAAGAGTTGCAGTGGAAGTTCAACGTATTGACCAGGTAGAGTCACACAAGGCGTGTGAAGGGGGGAGTTCAAGCGGCAAGTGGGGGCCGAAAATTATCCGAGGATGAGCTCTGCAACTTCCGGAGTAAAATTGTACTGTCGTCCGCTTGCAGAGTGGGCAGAAGATTAAAGCCCCTCGCTGTAAGGATTAGGGTTTGGTATGTTGCAAGATAATGTGCTAGATTCCAAAAAAAAAAAAATATAATAATAACCTAACAAGGATTAATATATCTATAGAGGTAGTGCTGGATCTTGGGCAGCCAAGGGATAGTCTATCCTTAACATTAGGTTCCTCTTGTTACTATGTAATTGTAAAAAACCTTCGGCCATATATTATTCAAATTGTTTTCAGGTAGTATGTAAAACCTGCACAGCATAAGATGGCCCGCAAAGGGATGGCCTGCAACCCCCCAACTGTCACGGATGCGAAGAAAAGGCAGTGGGTGCAAAGACCAACTATGCCCTATATTCGGGGGAAGATCTAAAGCTAAAGAACAGGAATCTAAGACAGGGCTTTGCAGCCAAACTACATAGACATATTACTCTTGCATTCTGCTGGTAGAATAGTGGCTATTCTTGGGAATGGTGGCTACAGTTGCCATTGTGCGATTGCCATTGTTGTGCGTGTGCCTCCATTGACATGAGGCTGCCATTGTTCGCATTGTATGCAGTTGGCATGAGGGTCATTGACAGACGAGGCTAAGCCGACTGGCATGCCAAGGCTGTCACACCAACCTAGCTTATTGGTAGTTTATCAGGCATCCCGAATACGTCTTTCAACGAACTTCCGGGGGAGACGGAGATTGTAAAATCTTCCAATAAGGGCTAAACGATGAACACTTTCGGAACGATGATAACCCGTGCAACTTTTTCAAGCTAAAATAGTCCATGACGGCTACCCCAGATCCCGGGCACGTGTGCAGTCTCCCGTCCAGAACGCCAAAACATTTCTCGGGAACAGCCACAGCCGAACCAACCAGGCTGAACAGCCAATCGGCTTTCACCTTGTTTTCTGATTACAGCAGTTTACCAGTTCCCCGGTTTTGTCTGAGATATTAAGATCGATCATTCTTGGGGGGGACCGGGGGGAAATGAGAATGAGCAAACAACCCAAACAACCCAAACACGCATCATTTCACTCGAGTGCTCTGCACGACCAATTTTCTTTTGTCATATTTTAGACTCACGCACAGCCCGCCCGACTTGTAATTATATAGTCTACCAATATTTCCCCGACGAATTCCTGCATCTCGCATCGCTTTATCGAATCATAGCTATTTGCGAAAACGAATTGCTTCCTCAAGTGGTCAATGATCATCCGGATAGAATGCGGCCGTAGTGACAAACATCACAAAGAGAACGGAATATGTTCGCGTCATTCTTCAACAGAGATGATGTTCTTCCCCACTGTCGGCAGATATTATCTCGAGACATCACAATGTCTCGACCTTTGTAGTTCCTTATCTGACGCTTAGAATATGCTGCGCGCTACCTAACATTGCAAGTGCCTAGATAGGTAGGTTAAGGATTCTGGGGTAAGGATCGAATTCAACTTGAGAAATGGGTTGCTCTTGTTGTTCGTGTACAATTTCATATTTGTATAAATACGGTCACCAGTCCCTAGAGTAAACATCGTAAACATAGTTCCCATATTTATTTACCGCCCTTACGTATACCTGTCAAGTCACTATTGTAAGTGATACTCTAATAAGCTTCGAATTCGACTTGTACACCATGCGCCAATCCACATTCCTCCTCCTGTCGGCGGTTTCTTCTGGAATTGCTGCACCGATAGTCAAGAAAAGGGCAGATTTTGATGCTCCCGCGGGTGGTGATATCACTATCCTCAACTATGCCCTGACGCTAGAGTTCCTCGAGCGCGAGTTCTACAAGGAAGGTCTTGCCAATTATACGGCAAAGGACTTTACTGACGCCGGTCTCCCTAGTGTCAGTCATAGTCCCCAACAGGAGATCTAACCTTAAAATTTCTAACATCATCCTGATAATCATCCTTGACATCATCACTGCCTTCTTGCAACTCCCCCATGCGACTCCCCATGCGACGCCTTTTCTTCCATACACTCCAAAACCCTTCTTGATACTAACGTAAAAACAGGACATCTACGACAACCTAAAGACCATCTACTCCGACGAGAAGAGCCACGTTGACTTCCTCAGCGGCGCCCTAGGCGCGGTCGCCGTGCACGAGGCGAGCTACGCGTTCCCCTCGACGGACGCGGCGTCGTTCCTGTCGCTCGCGTCGGTGCTCGAGGGCGTGGGGGTGTCGGCGTACCTCGGCGCCGCGGCCGCCATCGCGAACAAGGCGTACGTGCCCGTCGCGGGCTCGATCCTAACGGTCGAGGCCCGCCACTCGGCCTACCTCCGACACGCGCTCCAAAAAAACGTGGCCTCCTTTGCCCCCAGACCCTACGACACTCCGCTCGACTTCAACCAGGTCTTCAGCCTCGCCGCCCAGTTCATCACGGCCTTCGCCCCCGGCGACCCGGCCCTGCCCTTCTCCGCCTTTCCCCCGCTCACCGTGGTCCCAGAGCACACGCCCCAGGTCGCGGGCCGGACGGCGCTTATCTTCTCAGGCGCCGCGGATGCGGCTGTCGAGGCGGGACTGGTGACGCCGGAGGAGAAGGTGTATGCTGTCTTTTACTCCGGACTCGATGTTTGCTATGCGCAGGTCGTGTTGTGCGGTGGCAATGCAAGTTATTTTTATCTTACCCACCCATGAAATTTTTAACACTCTAGAAAGTGGATGTTAATTTGCTTTACTTATATAACTGTAGTACGAACTCACTTCCATCCCCGGCGCCAACTGCTCCGCGACCGTCACGCTACCACCGACAGGCCAGGTCTACGTCGTTCTCAGCACGGCTAATGGCACGATCGCGGCGAACGACGAGAATACCATCTCTGGTGTTGGTATTCTCGAGGTCGTGGCTGAGTAAGAAAGCGGGATAGGATTATACCAGGTGTTAAATGTGTATTTGGCAATTTTTGAGAACAAGTTGGCGAGAGAAAGATATCAGCCGTATGGTCCTTTTGAGCACAATACAAATCGGATTCGTTATTGATTATGAGTTATTGGATAAGATGTATACAAAAGTAGCATCAAGCCCAAAAATTACCTACCTATAATAGTTATATACTGTACGCAATATCAAATCGTCTAACACCTTAGCTGGTGGCATTCGAATACGGCATATTTCCATAGGCTGCCTAATACCCCCTAATTTTATCCGTTATCTGCCACTGTCTGTTGTAACCTACTCGACACGCTGGTAATATGTTTCAAGGGGTAAAGAGGTATTGAGGAAGTATGAATATATCTGTGAAGATTTCAGTTGGTCTTCTGTCACGGATGATTGGGTGCGTGACGGGGATTGGGCCACCCTCTGCTGTAATCAGTATCGTCGAGGACGTCAGCGCCGAGAGAATTGGGAGTTTCGGGACACTTTACTCCTTCTACGAGGTGTGGCGGCTGGGGGTATCCTTACATTGTATTTTGCGCATAAACGTTAGAGAGTTGATTTCGGTCTTGATGCAAACAGGAAACCTGCAACTAGACTGGCTCTGCCATGTCGCACCAAAGATAACCCTTCGTCTCGCTCTGAGTTTGGTCATCTTGACGTAGTTATTATCCTCACAAACCTGAGCTATTACTATTACGGACTGAGCAACGATGAAATGGTTGTGTCATTCAAGTACCTTCTCAAAGTCGACCAACCCGAACAAGCGTACCAACTTTGGGTCCAAGCCACATCAGAACTACCTGCATCTTACTTACGGTGCGTGACAAGGGTAGCCAATCGTACTGAGCGATTGCAACGTTCCATACCAGATAGGAAACAAAAAAAATAAACGACAATAAAGAAGATACAACATCATTGAATTATCGAAATTTTTTCATAGACACACACCAAAGATAGAGCGTCGGGTCACAACCTGGTCTCCTGGCCCTACTGCTTCCTTCGGGAAACCCCCCTATTTCCTTCCGTACTTCCTCCAAGCTTCCCGCCTTAACTAACAATGTCATCGGCATCTAGCCAGTCATAAGTTAAACTCAATGAGAGCTCAACTGCGATCACTCCTCTCTCTCTCTCCTAGTCACTCAACAGCAAAAACCCACGTCTACTCATAACAGTCTCCTTGACATAATCAGCCCTCATTGAAGGGAAATTTTAATCTTCAGAACAGCCCGGTCAAAGCCGAGAGGATGGGTCCGAGGAGCTGCGTCAGGATACTCTGCAGGGAGGAGAGCGTGCTGAGGATGATGTCGGTCGTGGGGCCCGAGGTCCCCGAGATGGCGGCGTTGGCAAACTGCGTGACGGGCGTCACGAACGGGTTGACGGTGGCGATGAGGAGGAGGGCCTCGGCCCTTACTGCGAGGGAGGCTTCTATTGTACCGCGTGTGCTTATGTTAGTGCTCTCTCTCTCCCTCTTTCTCTCTCTGTGTGTGTGTGTGTTTCGTTGTTATTGAACCCGGCTTCGGAAAAGGGAAGGGGCGAAAGGGGAGCTTATGTAACATACGAGAAGTGGTAAGGATAGCATTGGCGGCATCCTGGACATCAGCAGCAATTGCTCTGGCGTTTTCTAGTAAGCCAGGCAAGGAGTTGAATTCGTCTTCAGTCAAGGGGATAGTGACGTCCGTGACGAGTGATGTTGCAGCGGGCGTCGCGTTGGCGATCTCCCCCGCGATATTGCCGAGAGAGGCTACGAGGGCCGGGTTGACGTTCTGGTTGACGGTGTCCTGGACCAGGTTCTCTGCGTAGTAGTGGTTGTATTAGTCGGAATCATTGTAAGGGGAGGAGAAAGGGCTAGTATTTTTGCCGGAAGTAAGAAGAGGAGGAGAGGGAAAAAATGATAAAAGAACGCACTGATGATTGCTAATTGGCTGTCGATGGCACTTCTGGCGCCAGCAACGGCGCTGATTGCGTTGGACAAGACCTCTGTGTCTGCGCGAGCTTCAATTATTGGGGCAGCGAAGGAGGACGCGACAGAGAGTGCGACGAGAGCGAATGTAGTGAACTGCATTTTAGCTCTTTCGGCGAGAAAGATTGGCAGTTGAGTGAAAGAATGTAGCAGTTCGTTGCTTGGGGATGGCTTGGGACTAAGAGAGTTTAGAAGGTTTAGCTTCTTTGTGTTTGCCGGTAGTGATAGAGTACGAGAAGATTTTGGAATTGAGGCGATATTCATTCCCTTTATATATACGGATCCTCAGCCTCATACCACCTTCACGGTATCCCCTTCAACTTAGATAATTACATTAGTTTCCCTTAATAGTGTGCGAATGTCTTCCATCCCCAGGATGCCAGTCAACCACCAACGTTCAATGCCTATCTGAGAAGCCTAGGCTCACGAAGCCCTCAGAGGGCGTAAAGAGACGCCTCTTCAAAGACATGTTCTTTCGACATTTTCCTACGTCAACACAGTGATCTTCCATCGTGAAGAGCTGACGGGAGGCGCAAAGCGGGCGCTTCTCGTGGCCGTAAGCGGGTTTGGTCAAACCCCCCGGGTGCTGAGCGTGACTCGCAGAAGGCTCAATACAAAATAATAGGCCGTCCGTCCCATTACTCCTCACTATCCCTAGATTCTCCAGTCTAACTACGCATCCAAGCTACAGATATATATAAAAAAAAAAAAAAAAGGATTAGGCACA